>ERZ772909.1664-NODE-1664-length-11955-cov-17.284286_pt1 | contig 11955 bp, 7 predicted proteins | sample MGYA00511137_ERZ772909 | MGnify/ENA primary metagenome ERZ772909 (study PRJEB29015, sample SAMEA2738095) | human oral metagenome | biome: human oral; feature: human-associated habitat; material: saliva | place: China | collected 2270 ... | reverse complement strand
CTTGGCTGAACGTTGCTGGCCCAATTGTTGCTAATATTTTTGTTCGTTTAAATATGTTATCACTCATTTTTAAAATTATACCACGAAATAACAGTGATGAAAAATGCTTGATATAATATAATATGACAATAATCATTAGCAGGAAATAAGCTTGCAAAACCCTCAAGACAAAATTTTAATTGGTGAAGCCTATTATTTTGATGTAGTAGGTAGACAAATTGTTGCTAAAGGATTTGGTCAGTTTGACCCTGCCAATTACCATCTTAAGGCAGAACTTTCGACAACAGCCCCAGGCACATACAATAAGTTATTTATCGTCATAAAAACTCGCTCACAATACGTAACGCCTTTTGCATTTTACCGCAAACAGCTTAGCGAAAACTCTGTTTACACCCCCGCTTATGATGTTCGAGCTTACCTAAAATGGCCAGTCAACGCTGGCATAGAATCAATTCTTCGAAAATCAACTACAATAAATATTCTCATTAACGCAGAACATGCACCTGATACCGTAATCACCAATGTCGACATGAAAAATATTACCAGTATAATTACTAAAAGGGCGGTCACTTCTAGAATATGTTATGCTACCTATAAAAATATTAACCTCACCATATCAGCAACTCATTCGATCCTCCGCACAAATAAAATGACAATCAGTACAGACAAATCTCGGCTTCAGCCCTACCTCAATTACACCTTTTCTCACACAAAAGGATCTTTCCAGATAACTGATATCGGTAAAATACTTCTCGCGTTTCAATTATATTGGATTAGCCACTTCGACAATACGCATTGTTTTATCCAATCAGTGGATTTGCACGGAATCGCAACACTGCATCTCGCGAATCCTTTTTTAGAAGCTGTATCTCCAACCAAATACCGCCCCTCAATAAGTCTACAAGATTCCATGAAATCATTAACTCTTATAAAAATGACCCATTTTTTCATCAACCCAAACCACCAAAAAGCTCTTGGATCTTATAGTAAAATTGGGCTAGCTTTCACGCGAATTATCGATTATCGTTTTCATACAAATTCAAATGTATTTCATATGAATATTGCAAATCTAATTTTTGCCCTTCAAAGTTTTGCAGAAGGAATCGCAGAAAACGAACTTAAAAAGCAGCATAGAAAGGCAAAAAATGAAACAGTTAAAAGTATTGAAAAAGCTATTCAGTTAATTCAGCTCAGCGGCGATATTAACGATAATGTTAAAAAATTCTACAATAAGCCAACCAACATAGTCTACCATCTTTTAACTCGCCCAACTTTCAACCAGTCTCTCAATATCGCCCTAGAAAAATTAGGAATAAGCATAGAAAATCATAAGACAATGCTAAAAGTAATACAGAAAGCTCGACAACAAGTTGTGCATAGCGAAGGTTATGACGTTGAATTTCTCTTAAGTATTCTTACTAGCACTGTGTCACAGATAGAGATTGGCGAAAAAGATCCAAAAATTAAATTCGTTCGTGTTGACGGCCAACTCGAAAAACTTTATACACTACTACGCGAAATGATAATAAGATATTTTGATGATTACAGTAACTAGCGAACTTCCAAACTACCATCAACATGCGAGATCAGTGGATCAAGCAAAAACTCAATGGCTCGTCGATTTCCAGTTGTTATTTCCACAACAGAATTCATGCCTGGAATCATTTTTAGCTCAATATTTTTCGAGGTTTTTAGACTATCAAGCTTAACCCTAATCCGATACATTAACCCCAATTTATCGTTAACTATCGCATCTGGGCTAATCGATTGAACCGTCCCACTCAAATAACCATATCGCTGGAACGAATATGCATCAACTTTCACAACAACTCGTTGGCCAACATTTACAAAACCAATATCCCTACTTTGTAGCGACGCCTCCACAACAAGCGACTCTTCAAGCGGCGTAATCTCGGCAATTATTTGAGCCGCCGACACCACGCCACCAATGGTATTTGTCTTTAATGACAATACCGTACCGTCAACTGGCGCCACAATTGTTGTCTGTTCTAATGCCACCCTAGCTCTTGACAGAGAATTTTCAAGTTCAATAATTTTATTGTCCTGAGAGATTGCAGTAGCCGCATTACTCACCCGAAGTTCATTTAAGCTCACTGCGGCTTGATTTTTCGTATTGTCTATTGCAGACTCCACCTGGGCCATCTGCTGCTTTTGTGAAGATAACGACGATTCAAGAGAAGCAATCTTCTGTCTTACAGAATTAAGATCACTACGAAGCTGCATTTGCTGTAATGGATTTCCACGTTCAATTAACTTGTTGATTTCCTGCTCTTTGGCTTTATCCTTAGTCAACATATCATTAAGATCCTTGCCTACGCCATTCAATTGGGAAAGTTGCTTCTGAAGATTTGTTAAATTTGTTGAGGAGAGAAGCTTCCTGGATTCCAATATATCATTTTGCGCATGCATTTTTTCAATCAAACTTTGCTTCGTTTCCTCTGTTAAGCCTGACTTATTGATATCATCCATGACAATTGAAGACGAGACTCCTTTTGCGATAGATCTCTCAATTTTAGCAATAGCTAAAGTCTTCTCCACCGATTCAACATTCTGCTGGGCGACTTTTTTATCTAGCTCAACCACAATATCACCTTTTTTAATGCGCTGACCTTCACGCACTTTTATATCAACAACTGTTCCCGACGCTGACGATTGTAAAATTTTTGTACCGCTTTCCGATGCTAATTTCCCTTGACCTGAAACAACCACGTCCAACTTTCCAAAATACAACCAAGCTCCAGCAGTCATCAATAATAAAACTGTCATCCAAATAACAATATGTCCGAGCGGAGAGGTTGGTGTTTCAATAATCTCTTGAGCGGCTGGCAAAAATTCATATTGCAAGCGCCGATCTCGATATTGCCAATACGCTGATAGCTTAGACATCTTCACCTCCCATTTGCTGATTATGCAAATAAGAATACAAGCCATTCTTTTTTAGCAACACCCGAGGTGCTCCGTACTCCACTAATTGCCCTTTGTCAATTGCCATAATTTTATCAACTGATTTCAATGTTGATAGCCGATGTGCGATTATAATAACAGTCCGTCCGGCAACAATTTGTTTCAAGTTTTTCTGAATGACATTTTCTGATTCATAATCAAGCGCGGAAGTTGCCTCATCAAAAATCAATATCTTTGGATCATGGAGTAGTGCTCTTGCGATTGCTATGCGCTGTTTTTGCCCGCCAGACAAGCCCTCACCACGCTCACCAACTTGCGTATCATAACCTTCTGGTAGCTCTAATATAAAATCATGTGCCCCCGCAATTTTTGCAACACGAACAATTTCTTCCATGCTCGCCGAAGGCTTGTGTATACAAATGTTTTCGCGAACGCTAGCATTAAACAGAAAATTCTCCTGTAGAACAACACCAATTTGCCTCCTCAGCCAAGATGGATCAGTTGTCGCAATATCAACTCCGTCAATGAGAATTTTTCCTGATTCTGGAATATACAATCTTTGCAATAGTTTTGATATTGTACTCTTTCCAGATCCGCTTCGCCCAACTACGCCCACAACTGTCCCTGGATGAATACCAAACGACACATTACGAATCACTTCTGGCCCATCTAGCGTATATCGAAAATAGACCTTATCAAAACGAATGTCGCCTTTTATGCTTGGTAATCGAGATTTAGCCGGATCAAGAGTTGGTTCAGTTTTGTTATTAAAAATATCACCCAATCGCTTAATTGACACTCCTGCTTGCTGAAAATCCTGCCAAGATTGTACCAGCCTCAGTACTGGCCCGCTCACTCGACCCGACAACATTCGAAACGCAATAAGAGCACCGATAGTCAAGCTGCCAGACATTACCATATGCGCACCAAACCATAAAATAGCAATATCAGAAATCTTCTGAATAAACTGACCGATTATACCAGCATTATTTGATAAAACTGATGTCTTATAACCAGCTCGAACATAGCTAGCAAGTCGCCCCTCCCACTTCTTTTGCAGTTCTGGCTCTAGCGCAAAAGACTTAATGGTTTGGGATCCATTGATTGACTCCACCAGATATGATTGTGCTTCGGCGCCAGTATTAAATCGCTCGTCCAACCGATATCTAAATAGAGGCGTCACAATAGCAGATAGTATTACGAACACTGGCAAGCTAGCTAGAACAACCCAGGTCAACGTTGTACTATACCATATCATTATGACGATATATACAAATATAAAGCACAGATCAATAACTGTTGTCATTGGCGCACCTGTCAGAAAAGAGCGGACTTTTTCTAGCTCCATGACCCGAGCAGTCGTGTCGCCAACGCGCCGAGTCTCAAAGTATCGTAGCGGCAATGCGAATAGATGACGAAACAGCCGCGAACTTAAAATCACATCAATTCGACTCGTGGTGTGAGTAAAAATATAACTTCGCGCAATGCCAAGCATCATCTCAAATAACGCAACAACAATCAGCCCAAATACAATCACGTCTAGTGTCGATACGCTATGGTGTGCTAACGCCTTATCAATCACAACTTGCGTGAGAATCGGTGCAAGTAACCCTATAATCTGTAAAATGAACGCCGCCAGCAGTACTTCTAATAATGGCCTCCTGTATTTTATGATAGTCGGAATAAACCATTTGATATCAAACTTACGCTCGACATCCTTCCAAAATCGTTGCGCAAATAACAATACTCGACCAGTCCATTCTTTCTCAAACGCCGCTCTTTCGATAATTTGAGGTGGCGAACCATCAGGCATAAGTATAAGTAGTTTACCGTTGTCAATGCGCGCCAAAACAGCAAACTTATCTTTCTTCATACCAACAATCACTGGCATTGGTAATTTTTCCAGCTGCTTATATTTCACCGTAGATATCTTAGCCTTTAACTTCAGAGTTCGGGCGGCACGAAGCATATCAACCTCATTCATAATACCCTCCTCCAATGCCAGGGTGTGCTTCAGCTGCTCAGGATCAGCTGCAATACCATGAAATTGCGCAATCGTAATAAAGCAGTACAAGCCTGGGTCTATTGAGTTTGATTTCTGTGACTTCTCTGACATATACGCAATCCAAGCCCACCAGATTTTATCAAAAGTGTAGCAGAAATTTTACAAAGACCAAAGCTTAAGCGGTTGGAGCTGTCCAGTATTGCGTAACTATAGATTCTACTTGAGACGGCCGGCTAGACAATGCCTGCTGCCAGGTCATTCCCGTATCCTTCTGGAAGGTAGACATTGCTTGAATCAAACTCTCGATCTGTGTATGTGTGATAAATTTACCATTTTCAGATGTAAACGTTTCAATCTTATAATTATCTCCTCGATACCATGAGTCAATTACCACTGAATCCAGAGATCCCGGCATATATACCACTAAATCGTCACTGCGCCGCTCAAAAATAACATCCTGTAACTTATGCTTCAATCGAACTTCATCAGCAAGGCCGTTCATGTCATAAATCCTGTCTACTCCATCTCCCTTGTTGAAGATGTAGAGGTCGTCGCCCTTACCACCATAGAGTGCGTCATTACCAGTACCACCAATGAGGGTGTCGTTACCAGATTCGCCACGGAGGGTGTCGCTGCCGGCATCGCCATAGAGAAGGTCGTCAGCAATACCGCCGTGTAAGGTGTCATTGCCGTCAAGGCCGTGGTATTCAACGGCGCCATCGTCGTAAGCAACAAGTGTGTCGTTCTCATCACTGCCAGTACGGTTATGTAGCATCTGGTAGATGGTATCCTGTGTCCATATGGTGCCATCAGCAAAGGCAATTCTTTCTACTGCTTGTCCTGGCGCATCTTTTTGACTTACACCAAACACGTTTCCATCACTGTAACCTAATTGCCTTGCAATAGTTATCTTGTCGTTGGTTCCCTTAACAGAAAGTTCAAGATTGTAGTTAGTGGTGTAACCGCTGCCAGCTACAGCGCGTTTTACGAGGATATCCTCTGGGCTAATGCCTTCACCAAATTGAAGGGTATCGACGCCATCGGTCTCTTCAATATAGTCTACTCCATCTCCCTTGTTGAAGATGTAGAGGTCGTCGCCCTTACCACCATAGAGTGCGTCATTACCAGTACCACCAATGAGGGTGTCGTTACCAGATTCGCCACGGAGGGTGTCGCTGCCGGCATCGCCATCTATTAAAGTATACTGACTACCCACACTGAGAGAATCTCCACTAGCCGTTCCGCGTAAAACCTGTTCACCAGCAAAGTCGATGATACGACCATATTCCGCCGACTTACCAACATAATAACTTCTCAAAACAATAAACTCTTCACTGCTCTTCAGCCCGTAATATTTCATTGCCCGCACAAACTCGCTCAGCAAACTAACGCCAGCAACAGAGTCTCGAGAGATAGCATCATCTATTATCTGTTTAGCTTTCTCGAATGAAACCTCATCATTGTCATCAGTCACACTATTCACTACATCTTTCAACTGCGCTTGAGAAACCAATGATACATACACAACCTCAAACAACTTAGTGTACGAAGATTTTAGCAAGGGCGCCGAGTTGGCGTTTGGCGACCCTTGAAATTCTGCACCAAAAAATTTCTCCAATACAGCCAATTTTCGGGCATCAAACGCATCGCCGCGGCTTTTCGGATCAACGGAACCCACTCCCGCCCAACGCGCCAAAATATCCTCAGCTAACGCCTCGCGTTTTGCAACATCTTTTTCTGCAATAAATTGATTGACCAAACCGCGTAAAGAACCGGATTTATCCTGCATTATCGCCTTATGCAATGAACCGACATTGCCCGCTCCTTGTACATTTGGAAGCAGCGCAACATCATCGGAAATCTCTACCTGCGACGAATCCACCGAATACACCGGATTACGATTCAGCAGATATTCTCCAGTCATTCGAGTACTGCCATCCGCCAAAGTAAACGTTCCAGTTCGCACCTGGATATTATTAGCGCCGTCGGTCATGCCAGTGTTGTTATACGACAAACCAATGGACACAATCCCCAAATCAACCAACTGCTTTAATTCGCCAGCGGAAGCAATACCGTCGCCGTCAGAATCTTGCCAAATACGCAGCAGTGTATATATCGCATCATTGCTATCGATCTTGCCGTCCTTGTTGTTGTCATACTCTGCCAATGCCGTAAAACCGCTTGATGCCAACGTTTTACTATCTTTCATTAACGTACGGTCGCCGAACAACTCATTGCCGCCATTAATTATCCCGTCGCCGTTTTTATCATATACCAGCAAGCCTTCTTTGGCACCAACCCACGAGGTTTTTTCAGCGAAGCCATTATTGTCCAAGTCAAAGAACGCATTTGAATCATCAATCGACACTGTCGTTATTCCGTCGCCGTCCAAATCAAACACCAGCGGATCAATACGGCGATTTTGCTCGGCTTGAGCTTTCTGAAAAATAACCTCAATATCTTTATACTCTCCACTCGAGAACATCCTTTCAAACTCTTTCAGCACGTAGTTCGCATAGCCAATTTGAGCATCTGTATAGCTGTGCCTAGATTTACCATACTCTTTTGCTGGAGGATTACCGGGCATCCCTTCATATCTACCAGACCTATGTTCTTTCCATTTGTAGAAAGGCAATTTATTGGTCAGTAATGATTCCTTATAATTACCTTCTCTTTTAGCTATTTCAATAACTTTGATAGCTCCAAGAAGCTTCTCGATCTTATCCTCGTCGAACTTAGCTAAGCCGGCTATATTATCCTCTACGGTATCTGTTATATCACCCGTTGTCCTGTCTATTAGAGTGTCAAGCATATGATACCTTGCAATACCTGAGCCGCCCCCGCCACCAAAGAACCCTACGTATGCCAACATAGTGCTCCTATATTCGTCTCCGTCTTTTAGGCCCTTTTGAATGTTCTCTATTTTAGCAAGATAATCAACATTGTGATTCTTGCCTGTAAGGCTATAGACCTTATACATCAGCATAGTTGTTAACGCCTTGACGTTCACCGATTGAGCTCGCACTCCACTTAATGCATCAACGTGATAAACTTGCCTGCCTAGTCTCATGCCGTAATTACCGGTAAGATCTCCAGAATTAATATGATTCGTTGAATTATACTTATATCCATTATTCCATATCTCAATGTCCCAAGTGTTCTGACCTATACCAACACCATTAAAGGTTACTGACTTTACCCCTATATCGCCACTTTCCATATCAGAAGTTACGTATGTCATATACTGAGCCAACCCGCCGCCTAGCGAGTGTCCAGTAAAGCTAACATTGCTATTCTGGTTGAGAGCCTTGAACATAGCATCTTCAGTCTCGTAACATACTGGACCGTGTTCATTTAAAGTGTTAAACACAAAGTCTTTTGCTTGTTGGAATTGGCGAATGAATACCTGTGGAACGAAAGACGCTATTTGTATGTCCGTGCCCCAATCTTTTATATTATTAGTACCACGAAAGGCAAACACTATCTCACCTGTTTCGGGGTTTTGAAAAGCAGTACAAGAAAAGGGGATAGAGTGAGTAACAACTTCTTTTCGTTTATACCCGCGATAATTCACGACTTTTACCTCACTGACACTAGATGGGGACTGGGCTATAAGTTTCCAGGAGCGGAGAGAATTAGAAGAATTTTGGAGGGCAGAGAGTTCTGGACTATTAAGGTCTTTTTCTGGAACAGCCTTACGCTCGATAAGATCCTTAATAGTTAAACCTGTAAGGGATTTATTAAAATCTATATACGCCAACGCGCTTAAATTTAGATAGGCTCTTGTATCTAATGTCATTTTACTCCCTCCCAGTCTTAACGATACATTCTTCTATATTATCTTTACTGCCCAATTTATTTTTATTAAAAAATATTTCGCATCTTATTTTCGAATTATCATTCCTGTTTACATCTATATCTACCTTATATACGCCCTCTTCTCGCAGCTTCTCTACAATTTTAAATATGTAAGAAGCCTTTCGGCTGTCGTTTGGGGCGTCTATTATTAATCTATAAAGGAAGCCTTCGTCTTTTGTTTTATTATCTTCATATTTAGATTGTTTATTTACAGAGTCTACCAAATCTCCAGACAGAATAATCTCTGCCCGTGCACTATCCGCTTTATAGCCATTGCCGCTACTGGCATTAACTTCTTTTACTATAGCTTCTAGCTCCTTGCTGGCTTGGACTGACCAGATGGCAGCGATGTATTGGTCGCTACAGTCAGAGGGATTCAAATAGTTGCAATCGATATCAAATTTTAGTTTTGGGTTTGATACTAGGTATGCTTGCGACATCCATATACCGTTGACCCCAAAACCTCCGTGTTTATGCTCGGGTCTTTTGACCTTAAAGTCTTCTTTATATTTATTTTTCAGATACTCAGACATCCCATTCTGAGCATTAGATATTTTATTTTCATTTTTGACATGTAAGACAATCGCTATAACAACAATCAATATAACCAGACTACAGAAGACCATCAATAATTTATCCACCTTACATCTCTTCGTCTTACTGACTTTTTTTACCATCGCCCCCTCCGGTTATTTGCTAGATGATACTATTTTAACTTAAGCATAACTTATATGCAAAGAAATACTACTACACAACTTTCTATTAACACTAGAAGGGATTGGGCTATAAGTTTCCAGGAGCGAAGTGGATTAGAAGAACTTTGGAGGGCAGAGAATTCAGGACTATTGATATTGAAATCTTTACGCGACATAGTACCATTCTCAACACCGTCGACAAGACTACCTATAGTTTTTCCTTTATCTACACTCTCAAAATCAACATACGCCAAGGCTGATAGATTTAGATAGTCTTTAGTGTTTACCATATAAGATCCTCCTTTGGTAATGCAGATATATTATCCAGGCACTTTTTTATGCTTTCTAATGATATGTTTTCGTCTACACCACAAGAAACACCCCTTCTATCTTTTTCGCTGATATCTAGAACACTAGATGATACCCGAGAAATACCTTGAAGTTTTATATATTTCACCAATTCAAATAATCTACTAGCTATGTCATTTTTTGACATCTCCCGGCCTTCTCTATATCTTATAGCAATCGAATATACAGTTAATCCATATTTATCTTTATCACCCTCCAAAAACACCTCCTCAAAAGTTGGCTTTTTCAGAGTGAAGGTACGCTCTACGTCTGGATCTATTACACCTAGTCTAACTTTTACATCAACGGGCATGTCTTTAAATATTTCTCTGACTTTGGGTTGAATTTTGGTAGTTTGTTCTTTTTGCCAAGTTCTTACAACATAGTCGTCGCTGTACTTCGTCTGGTTATCCACCCGAGAAACATACACCTTTATGCTTTTATCTGATTTAGGATAAGCATCAGCAGACCATATACAAGAAATACCAAAAGCACCGCCATTACAACTAGGTTTTCCTACTTCAAAATCTTGGTTATATTTGTTTTTTAGATAGCTAGTCATGTTAGCTTGTTCAGTCTTATCACTAACCGAACGTTTATTAATTTCTCTATCTATTATAATTCCACCTACAATGTACACTACAGTCATTATCACAATTGTTAACGATAGAATAATTAAAATAATTTGCCAGGATTTTGATATACGCTTTCGGGTGGATTTTAGTTTAGAGTGTACTTTTTGCACAGGAGTGTTTTTGGGCGATCTTTTACCGTCCTGGACCTTTCTAACGTTTGCGTGTTTTGTTTTTATCGCGCTACTCTTTATCATTAGATTCCTACCCTGCTATTACTACTATCTTAGCATCATTTTATAGTAAGCATAAGTTCCTTGCAAGATTAAAAACAAATAAAAAAAGACCAGTAAGGTCTTCTGTCTGCTACATGGTGACCTTACCGGGAATCGAACCCGGATTGCCAGGATGAAAACCTGGTGTCCTAACCGTTAGACGATAAGGCCACGACTTCAGATATCATAACAAATTATTGTCGAATTGTCTATAGCAAATCAGCCACTTCTCCGCCGTTATCTATTAATGTATAATATTTCCATGACAAAGCAGAAGAAAAAGCGCAATAAAAAATATTCTGGAATGGACGCGGCATCTCAGCGACCAAAAGTAATAAGGATTACAGCAACGAATCGCCCCAAATTATCTCAATGGTTTTTTGATCGAAAAAAGCTCATTCGCACCATTGGCATGGCGGGACTCGTTGTGATCGTCTTAATTATCGTTATTTCTGGAATATTGAGCCTGTTTCGTTAACGAACCGGCAGCTTAAATCCAAAGGTACTACCTTTTCCTTCTTCTGATTCAAAGATCATTTCGCCGTCGTGAGATAAGATAACTTTCCTCGCCAAAAATAAGCCAACACCAGTGCCGTCTGGTCGCTTTTTTCTGGCATTTGTGCCACGGAAGAATTTACCAAACAGATTTGCTTGCTCTGATTTCGGTACGCCAATTCCCGAATCTTTCACCGTAAACTCAATCGCACCATTACTATTTTTCAAAGAAATTATTACCTTTTTGTGCGGATTTGAATAGTAAATGGCATTATCAATCATATTCAGCATAACTTGACGAATCTTCTCAGAGTCAGCCGTAATCAATGGAACTTTTTTATCAATCTTTAGGTCCATTTCAACAGACCTCTGATCTGCCACAACCTTAAGTAAAGCAACTTCATCCCGAAGAATTTGAGCAACGTCTGTCTCCTGTTTATCAATGTTAAATTTGCCAGTCTGAAGCCTAGAAACATTAAGAAAGTCGTTTATCAGTCTCACCATGCGCTCACTCGAAGAAAACGCTTCTCTAAGAACCGCACGCTGCGTCGGCGTAATCTTCCCCAGATCGCCCTCCAACATCATATCCAGATAGCCCTTAATACTAGTCAACGGCGTTCTTAATTGATGTGAGGCCATAGAAATAAACTCATTCTTCGCCTCGTCCAGTCGCTGAAGTTGTCGATTACTGAACCTCAGTTCTTTCGTCGCCTCGTCAATTTTGCGTTGCAAACTCTTATTCAACTCATTAATTTCTTCCAATGACAAAGAATTTCGAATCG
>ERZ772909.1663-NODE-1663-length-11989-cov-20.518100_pt1 | contig 11989 bp, 6 predicted proteins | sample MGYA00511137_ERZ772909 | MGnify/ENA primary metagenome ERZ772909 (study PRJEB29015, sample SAMEA2738095) | human oral metagenome | biome: human oral; feature: human-associated habitat; material: saliva | place: China | collected 2270 ... | reverse complement strand
ATTTTCAGCTCCGCACCGAGTCCCTGCCGGTGCTGCCCGCCGGTAGCCCCGACTTCAGGATTCTGCACATCTCGGACATGCACATGATTCCGGGGCAGCGGAAGAAGACCGAGTTCATGCACTCGCTGGCCGCACTCGAGCCGGACCTGGTCATGAACACGGGCGACAACCTCTCTCACGTGGGTGGCATGGAGCCGCTTCTGGAGGCGCTCGACCCGCTCATGGATTTCCCCGGCGTGTTTGTGCCCGGCTCGAATTGCTACTTCGCACCCATTTTCAAGAACCCGGCACGCTACCTGTGGCAGCCGCGCACCCCTCAGACGATTGAGGAGGGTTCGCGTATGGCCCTGCCCATCGAGCAGATGCACGAGGCGTTCGAATCGCGCGGCTGGACCGGCCTGGTCAACCGCTACGATACGCTGACGCTGAACGGTCTGCGCCTGGAATTCTCGGGCGTGGACGATCCGCACCTGCGCTACGATAAGCACCCCGGTTTTGCTCCCGGAGCCTTCGACGAGAGCACCGAGCCGAGCGTGCGCATCGGCGTGGCTCACGCCCCCTACATGCGCACCCTGCACCGCTTCGTGCAGGACGGCGCGCAGGCCATCTTTGCCGGTCACACGCACGGCGGCCAGGTCTGTCTGCCGGGTGGTCGGGCGCTGGTCAGCAATTGCGATTTGCCGGCCTCGCGCGCCAAGGGCGTGAGCGAGCAGTCCGGCATCCCGGTGCAGGTTTCTGCCGGTCTGGGCACCTCCCGTTTTGCGCCGGTGCGCCTATTCTGCCCGCCCGAGGCAGTGCTCGTGACCCTGACGGCACGCGACGCCGGTGAGCCCGCCGGCACGGCGGGTGGTCGCCGCTAATGTCCGAGGCTTCAACAACGCACACAGGAAAGCAGCGCCGCAACCCGTTCCTCGCGACGGCGCCCGAACCGATTCCCGCACCCATCGACTACGCCGAGGGCAACCGGGCTCCCCGCACCCTGGCCGCCTACGCGCGCCCGATTCGCCTGCGCTGGAGCGTGGGCCTGCTGGTGGCTTTCGGGGCCGGCGTGCTGGAAATTTCGATTCCGCAGGTACTCCAGATGATTGTGGATCACCTCTCGCGCAGCGCCACCGAGAGCGCCATCTGGGCGGCGGGCGGCCTGGTGCTGGTCTTGGCGATTGCGCACGCATCCTTCGCGTACTGGCGACGCTGGCTGCTGGTGGATCCGACCTCCACCATCGAGATGTCCATGCGCATGAACTTCTTCGATCGGCTGCTCAGCGCACCAATTGCGCTGCTGGACCGTTGGCCTTCCGGCCAGCTGCTGACGCGTTCGATGAGCGATTTGGGCACGATACGCCGCTGGCTTTCCTTCGGCATCGTACAGCTGCTGACGGTGATCGTCATGTTCCTGGGCGGCGCCTTCTACATGCTGCAGTCATCGCCCCTGCTGGCGCTGGTCTTCGTGGTGACGGTGCCGGTGCTGGTGCTGTCGCTGGTGAACTTCACGCGCAAGTACTACCGGGTCTCCCATGAGATTCAGCAGCTGACCGGTGACCTTTCGACCCGCATCGAGGAGTCGGTGCGCGGCATCCGCGTGATTAAGGCGCTGGGACGCTCCCCCGAGCAGATTCGCGACTACTCCCAGGCCGTGGATGTTCTGCAGGAACGCGAGTACGGCAGGTCGATGCTCGTGGCCCGCGTGGCGCTGAACCAGACCCTGATTGTGGGTATCTCCACGGCAGTCGCGCTGGCTCTTGGCGCTTCGCAGGTCGCCAACGGCGCGCTGAGCCTGGGCGCGATGACCGCCTATTTTGCGGTGCAGACGACCGTGCTGAGTCACGTGATTCGTTCGACCTCGCTCATGTCCGCGTACCTGAGCTATAAGGTGGCTCTTGAACGTCATAACGAGGTCATGGACGAGCCTGGCTTTGAGGTGGTGCGGCTGATAGACCCGGCGAAGGCCGACGAGTACTCCCCGAACCCCGCGAACGTTCAGGATTCCGCGCAGCGCTCTTCTCTTTCTTCTCATCCTTCTGACGCCTCTGGAGCGGCACGCTCCGGAAAGGAAAGTATGCAGTACCCCAGCGGTGGCGCCGTATCGGTGGCCTTTAACCAGGTTTCCTTCAGCTACGAGGAGTCCGCCCCCGCAGTGAATCCGGCGGCTGATTCTTCGCTGGAGCACGGCGCGCATCTTCCGCAGGCTGACGTGCTACACGACGTGACGTTCAAGGCGTTCCCGGGCGAGATTCTGGCTCTGGTGGGCGCCACCGGTAGCGGCAAGTCCACGGTGCTCTCGCTGGTGCCTCGCTTCTACGAGCCGACCTCCGGCTCGCTCCGTCTGGGTTCGCACGATATGGCGGATCTTTCGGTGGAGCAGGTACGCGCGCAGACCGCGTTCGTTTTTGAGGAGGCAGTCCTCTTCTCCGGTTCGGTGCGCGAGAACGTGCTGATGGGCGTGGCCGACCAGTACGAGGGCGGCACCTCCGACGAGGATTACCCCGGCAGCGACGAGCTGGAGGCTACCCTGAACACCGCGCTGAAGCTGGCTGCCTGCGAGTTCGCCTACGAGCTGCCGCAGGGGCTGGACACGATTATCGGTGAGGAGGGTCTGAGCCTTTCGGGTGGCCAGCGTCAGCGCCTGTCCCTGGCGCGTGCCCTGGCGAAGCGTCCCTCCGTGCTGCTGTTGGATGACCCGTTCTCTGCGCTGGATGTTGATACCGAGGAGCGCATCATCAACGGTCTGCGCGAGGGCCTGGAGGGGCTGGGCGGCGCCACGACCCTGCTGACGGCGCACCGCCCCTCGACTGTGGCTCTGGCGGACCGCGTGCTGCTGATGGTTGACGGCACGATCACGACAGAGGGTACCCACGCCGAGCTGATGGAATCTTCGGAGCAGTACCGCCGGCTGATGACCATAGAGGAGGGCTAATGCCAGCCCATTTCCCGGTGCCTTCCGAACGGGAAGCCAGCCCCGAGGAACGAGCCGAGACGAAGAGGCGCTCCCTTGCCCTGCTGAGCCACTCCCTGCGTCCGCATCGCGTGGCGCTCATTGTGTCGATTCTGTCGGTTTTTGTGGTCACGATTGCCTCGGCGGTTCAGCCGCTGCTGATTGCCCGCGTGCTGGACAGCGCCATCGCGCCCCTGCGTCAGGGGGATTCGGGGCCGTTGACGGTTCTCGTGGTGCTCTTCGCGGTGACGGTTGCGGTGGGCGCTCTCTGCAGCTGGCTTAACGTGGCCTGCACGGTGCGGGTTTCTCTGGGTGTGGTGGTGTACCTGCGCAAGCGGGTCTTTGCGCACGCCCAGTCGCTGAGCGTTTCCTTCCACGAGAAATACACCTCGGGTAAGGTCATTTCGCGTCTGACCAACGATATCGATACGGTGCGTTCCTTCCTGGATAGCGGCATCAGCCAGCTGGCCATCACCCTGCTGTCGATGGTTATTTCTGCGGCCGCTATTTTTGCGCTGGACTGGCGAATCGGCCTGCTGATGATGTTCATGGGTGTACCGATTTATTATCTGACGCGCTGGTTCCAGAGCCGTGCTACCCCGGTGTACCGCCGTATGCGCACCGAGTCGGCACGCCTGACGAGCCGTTTTGTCGAGACTTTTGCCGGTATCCGCGCGGTCAAGGCTTTTGGTGCGGAGGCGAAGCTCCGTTCAGAGTATGCGCAGACGGCCGAAAGCTACCGTGTGCGGGTCATGGACTCGGTTAAGGTCTTCGGCATCTACTCCCCCGTGCTGATTCTTCTGGGTGATGTGTTTATCGCGGCGGCCCTGGTGCTGGGCGGTTACGCGGTGCTCGGCGGCGATATGCAGATCGGTACCCTGCTGGCGCTGGTGATTTACGCGCGGCGCGTGTTTGAGCCGGTCATGCAGCTTTCGGAGTTTTACAACATGTTCCAGTCCGCTATGTCGGCGTTGGAGAAGCTGTCTGCCTTCCTCGCGGAGAAGCCCGAGGTTGCCGATCCCGAGAATCCCGTTTCTCCCGTTCTCGAGAAGACCGGTCCTGCGGTTTCTTCGCCCGATGACTCGGCACGCGGCGCCCTGGTGGAGTTGGATAATGCGGTCTTCGGCTACACGAGTGAACGCCACGCCCTGCAAAAGACGAGCCTGCGCATCGAACCGGGTACGACGGTGGCTCTGGTGGGTCCGACAGGTGCCGGCAAGTCGACGATTGCCAAGCTCGTGGCGCGATTCTACGACGTGTCCTCGGGTGCCGTGCGCATCGACGGCGTGGATGTGCGCGACCTGACCGATGCGCAGCTACGCCGCGAGGTGCTTATGCTGACGCAGGAGGTATTCCTGTTCTCCACAAGCATCCTGGAGAACATCCGCATGGGTAATCCGCAGGCGAGCGATGAGCAGGTGAAGGCGGCCGCGAAGGCGGTTGGCGCCGATGCGTTCATTGAGCGACTGCGCGACGGCTACGACTCGCTTTTGGGCCGCGGCGGTATCTCCCTGTCCGCGGGTCAGCGTCAGCTGGTGTCCTTTGCCCGCGTTTTCCTTGCTGATCCGCGCCTGCTGATTCTTGATGAGGCGACCGCCTCGCTGGATATTCCGAGCGAACGCGCCGTGCAGAAGGCCCTGCACACACTGTTGAGGGGGCGCACGGCCCTGGTGATTGCCCATCGCCTCTCAACGGTGCTCAGCGCCGACCGCGTGCTGGTGATTCGGGATGGCGCCGTGGTAGAGGATGGCTCCCCGCAGCAGCTGATTGCCGCCGGTGGTCGCTTCGCGGCGATGTACGCCTCCTGGGATGAGCTGAACCGGGCGCCGGAGGAAGGCGAATAACCCGGCTCCGAGGCTTGCTTCAGCTTCTAGCACGGGTCGAGCGATTTTTTGGTTGCTCTGTTTGCGTTCCGTATTTTTTTGGGTTATCCTAGGTGAGTTGCCTACGGTATTCGCCGATAGGTTAACCTCGGGATGTGGCGCAGCTTGGTAGCGCGCGTCGTTCGGGACGACGAGGTCGCAGGTTCAAATCCTGTCATCCCGACAGATAGCCCCGGTCCATTGGACCGGGGCTTTGTCGTATCTGCGGTATTCTTCCCGAGCAGATTCTAGGCATATACAGACGACCCCCTACCCGCGGTACGCAGATAGGGGGTCGTCGTTCACGCTACGTGTTTCTAGCCGCGCCCGGAGATAAGGGCGAGGATTGCCTCCAGGGGGCCGCGGCCGGCCAGGGAGCGCGCCATGCGGGCCCAGAGTGCGCAGAAGCCCACCGCGATGACGATGCCCAGAATCAGGAAGGCGGTCCAGTACACGGCGGTGCCCCAGCCTCCCGTGGCAACGTAGTGCTCACCCACGGTAAAGGCCTTGATGGTGGGGCCGGCGTAGATAATGAGCGCGCTCAGCACGATGGAGGCGCTCAGCGACATCTGCCCGAGGCGGGCAACGGGGGTGAGGGCACCCGCCTGTGCGGAAAGTAGTCGCGCACATTCGGCCCAGAAGTAGAGCGTAGCGGCCAGGCTGAGGGTCAGCTGCACGTGGGGTGCATCCAGCACGCCGAGCCCGGTGTAGGGGTTGAAGACGCGGTAGACGGAGAGCGCCAGCACGGCGAGCACGACGGGCACCGCAATCTTGGCCCCCAGGCTCGTGTAGAGGCGCACCAGCAGCATACCCAGGCACATGACCCAGAGCAGCTGGGCGCTGGCGGTAAGGTTCAGACCGTTGGCTTTGAGGAAGGGAGACACACCGGCGCTCCACGCATCGGCCCGCGCTGCGGCTTCGAGGAGAATGTCGTGGGTCCAGGAGAGGTACGGGCTCGCGGCAATGGTCAGCACGGCGAGGACCCAGAGCGGCAGGTACACGACGGCCAGGGTCAGCAGGGTCAGGATCGCCAGGTGGATAAGCATATCGAAGGGCAGCGAGTATGCGAAGCCCTGGGCGGGCGTGGTCACGCCCGGTAGCGGAACGTAGGCCGCGCCCTGCACGACGGCGACGCCCAGCACGAGCAGGGCGAGGAAACGCACGATGGTCCCGGCGAAGAGCTGCGGGAAGCTTGCGGTGCGCGCGTAGTGCCAGGCCGCGGCTCCAAGGATGGCGGCGAAGAGCGGCTCGGCGGGGGTGACCAGTTGCGGCACCCAGAATCTCCACGAGACGGGGATAAGTTGCAGCCAGTACCCGAAGGCGATGAGCAGGGTGAGCACGGCGTAGGCGCGGGCCAGGTCGAGTCCGAGGTCGCGTCGCGTTCCGCCGAGGGAGGCGGCACGCAGGGCGGGGCCGCCGGAGGTGGTGGGCGCTGTGGTTCGTGCTTCCATGTGTCGCTCTTTCGGTGGTTCGGTGTGGTGAGTGCGCACCGGGTGGCGATGCCTCCGGCACAGGTGTTAAGTGTAGCGTCGATTGCTGTGCGAGCCGGGGCGCGACCGGTGGAGCCCTCATCACGTTGCCTGATGCTTCTTGTGCATCGACTTGCGTGCCGATTTGCCGATATCCCACGGAGTGACGAGGTGAGAGGCTCCCGAATAGGAACGACGGTGTGAAGTATGTAGTATAAGTAGGTTCTTTAATGGCGTTCCCGGACACCGCCCACTATATTCTTTAGTCTGCATATGAGGTTCTATGTTTCCCACTCTGCTGCCCCTTTTGACGGTGGCCCCGGAGGTTTCCGGTACTGTACTCGCTTCGGGCACAACCCTGAGCGACGCGGCATCCGCTGAGAGTAACGCCCAGTTCATTTCCATTTTTTGGATTACGCTGGTCGCGTTGATTTCTCCGATACTCTCGCGACTGACGGCCAAGCGCATCCCCGATGTGGTGTTCCTGCTCATTTTTGGCATGCTCATCGGCCCGAACGTGCTGCATTTGGCCGGTACCGAGGGCGGCATCCCCCTGCTGAAGGAGCTTGGCTTGGGCATGCTTTTCCTCATTGCGGGCTTTGAGATTAACGTTTCCTCCCTGCGTAGCCGCCAGGGCTCTACCGCGCTGGTGACCTGGGGCGTGTGTTTTGGCTTGGGCATGTTGGGCGCGGCGCTGATCACCGGTTTCTCTCACGAGGTGAATACCTATGTCGCGGTGGGCGTGGCGCTGAGCTCCACGGCACTCGGCACCCTCTTGCCGATGCTGAAGTCGCACGGTGCGGCCGGCACGGCGGTGGGCAATGCGGTGCTGGTGCACGGAGCGGTGGGTGAGCTTCTGCCGGTTTTTGCTATTTCTCTGCTGCTTTCTTCGCGATCGCCGGGCATGGCGTTCGTGGTACTACTGGCATTCATGGTCGTGGCTCTGGTGACGGCTCTGATCCCGCATCGTCTGTTTACGCACCTGCCGGGTCTGCGCCAGATTATTGCGGCTGAAGCCAATACGACCGGCCAGACGATTCTGCGTCTTGCGATGTTCCTGCTCGCGACCCTTATCATGTGCACCGCCCTCTTCGATTTGGATGCGGTGCTGGGCGCCTTTGCGGCGGGCATCATCCTGCGTTCGCTGACTCCCCCCGCGGCTCTGCACCTGATTACGCGCCGTCTGGAGACGGTGGGTTTTGCCTTCACTATTCCGCTCTTCTTCGTAGTGAGCGGCATGGGCATCAGTGTTTCCGCGATGGCTTCGAATCCGCTGGGCCTGGTCGCGGTGGTTCTGGGTATTCTGCTCTGCCGCGGCGTACCGGTGTTCCTGGCCGATGTGCTGGTGGATACTCGTTCGGGCCTGGCCTCGAAGAGTCAGAAGGCCCAGATGGCTCTCTATTCTGCGGCCGGTCTGCCCATTATCGTGGCGGTGACGGAGGTTGCGACCAGTTCGGGTCTTCTGGAGGAGTCCACGTCTTCGCTGCTGGTGGCAGGTGGTGCCCTGACGGTTCTGCTCTTCCCGCTGCTTGCGCTGTCCATCCGTCGCGCTTTGGGTGATTCAGATTCCACCCCGGAACCGCCGAGCCGTAAGGAGCAGATGAACGCGAAGAAGGCTCAGCGTAACGCGCAGGTGAAGCTGACAACCGGACTCATCCCGACGGTTCGCGCTGAGGGCAAGGCGCAGAGCCGCGATGAGGAGGGTGCCCCCACCCGCGCTACCGCGAAGAAGCGTGCGGTTACGCGCTCCTCTTCTCGAGATTCTTCACACGATCTCTCGGACTAGGCTCCTACCGACCGCATAGAGTGGTTGTATTCCTACTCTGCGCCCATCGCGCCGAGTATAAGGTTACATCCACTTTATGTGGTTTTTGTCCATAAAACCCAAACACTCGCTATTCCTTGTATCACATCTCCACTCCCTCAAGTTTTTGCATTCCAGGCATTGACGCAAACTTTTCGGGACGCTCTTTAGTGGACGGCCACCCCTGAAAACCCTGTTTATTCCTGCCCTCGGGGCCTTTTTTCATTAAATTCGGATTTTTCACGCAAATATTACGAGACATGACGTGTCTTAGCTTTTGCGGGTGACACCCTGTCCTATAAAATTGAAAGTGCACAGGGCTCGGTCCCTAAACACACATAAAACAACTACATACGCAGAGCCGCTTCTGCCTTGGCAGGAGCTGGTGCGCACCCTCTCACACGGGGTGTGCTCTTGCCGGAGATATAGCACCCGTTATACCCCCGAAGGCTCTCAATGATGAGGAGGAATATATGAGCGAGAGAGTTTACTCTCCTTAGATAGCACCTCTAGGCCTCGCACTGAATCCTAACGATTGTCTGCACACACAGTCACTTCCGAAGGAAACATCATGCACCATCTACTCCTTACCGCGAGTACCGGTGGCGTGGAGCTGGACTTCCCGGCCTGGCTCCGAATTACCCACTTTATTAACTTCATTATGATGGGCTTCCTGATTCGTTCAGGTTGGGAAGTTCTCGCCTCCCACCCCCGTCTGTACTGGAACAACCACTGCACCCCGGGTTCCGAGTGGATCAAGTTCACCAAGGACAAGGTCCCTACCACCCCCGGTGAGTTCACTGCCCGTGACGATCAGCGTTCCCTGTCGCCGCTCATCTCTCTGCCCGGCAAGGGCCAGATTGGTCTGGGCCGCGCATGGCACGCACTGGTCACCTTCATCTGGATTGCTAACGGCCTGATTTACGTGGGCCTGCTGTTCCTGACCGGTCAGTGGCGCCGCATCGTCCCCACCAGCTGGGACATCATTCCCCAGGCTTGGGAGTCCATCCAGATTTACGCTGGCCTGCATATCCCTTCGATTGAGCACTTCCAGCCCTACGATGCTCTGCAGCAGATCATGTACTTCACCGTGGTGTTCATCGTGGCACCGCTGATGATTGCAACCGGCCCGATCATGAGCCCGGCCTTCTGCGGTCGCTTCCCCGGCTACGTGCGCCTGTTCCGTAACCGCCAGACCGCCCGTTCCATCCACTTCCTGGGCATGGCCTTCTACTGCGTGTTCACCGTCATCCACGTGGCTCTGGTGTTCGTTGTTCACCCGCAGTACAACATCGCCCACATGATGCTGAACAAGCCCTACAACGAGATTGACGCTGCTCAGTTCGCACAGGCAGTGACCATGCTGATTGGCGGCATCGTCTTCGCTGTGGCCCTGTGGCTCCTGGCTTCCTACTGGTCCCTGCGCGACCTGCGATTCACCCAGACCTTCATTTGGGGTCTGACCCAGCCGATTCGTAACGTCCTGCTGGATCGCATCTCCTCGCGTCAGGTTCAGAAGAAGACCTTCACCGATGCTGACATCTCCCCCTTCCACTGGGTCAACACTCGTCCCCCGACAGAGCGTGAGAGCACCGAGTGGAACCGCTTGAAGGAGCAGGAGTTCGTTGACTACCGCCTCGAGATTGGCGGCCTGGTCAAGGAGCCGAAGTCCCTGAGCATCGACGACCTGAAGAAGCTCGGCAAGGAAGTCAACATCACCATGCACACCTGTATGCAGGGTTGGACCGGTATTGCTAAGTGGGAGGGCGTGCGCCTGCGCGATGTCCTCGCACTGGTAGAGAAGACCGACGAAGCTCGCTACGTCATGGTCACCTCCTTCGGCCACGTGGGCCACACCTACGACGGCCGCCCGACCGAACCCTACTACGAGTGCCTGGACGTCTCCATGGCAATGGAAGACGAAACCATCCTGGCATGGGGCATGAACGACAAGCCGTTGCCCGACGTGTACGGTGGCCCGCTCCGTCTGCGTGCTGACTCCATGCACGGCTACAAGATGGTGAAGTGGGTCAAGAAGATCGAGTGGATTAACGATTACCGCGACGTTGGCGACGGCCAGGGCGGTAGCCGTGAGGACTCCGGTCTGCAGCACTTCGACGCACGTGCCTAATTCGTAGCGCATCCTCTCAGACCATTCGGTCCGTGTGTATCTGGCGGACCCGGCTCTGAGGAGCACACACCTTGGGCGGGGGAAGAGCAATCTTCCCCCGCCCTTGTTTTATGCCCCCGCGCCGCGCATAGCCCGTCTGCCGGGCCCCATGGGGTCCGGGGCTCGGTGCATCCTACACCGGCTATTTCGAGCAGAGACGTTTTTGTACAGGGACGTTTGTACAGGGGGGTATTCTCTCAGCAGGAGCCTCGGCCGGCGCGCCTCAATGCTGACGCGATCACTCCTAAAACGCCGCAGCTTCTCTGCTGACGGCCTGAGATATATCGTGCGATAGAAGGGATAGGCATAAACGTAAGGAACCGCCTAGCGGGCTTTGAAAGCCTGCTAGGCGGTTCCTTATCTAGAGGTTCCGCTTACTTGGCGTCGTAGATGATGACGTCCAGGGTACGGGGGCCGTGCACACCCTCCACGCGAATCAGCTCGATATCGCTGGTTGCGGAGGGGCCGGAGATCATGGTCACCGGGCGGGTGTAGGTGATACGCTCAATCGCCTCGGGCACCAGCTCCACCACGGTGGAACGCGGGACCACGCAGATGTGGTGGTCGGGCACCAGGGTGATGGCGCGGCGGCCCTCATCGGGGTTGGTGTTCAAGAAGATCGTGCCGGTCTCTGCGCAAGAGACGGTCGAACCGGTCACCACGGCGTCCACGGCGTCCAGTTCCTTCAGGCTCAGGCAACCGGGCTTGAGGGTGCTACCGGAGTCGGTGACGTGCTTACGCTCGGCGGTATCGGCGGGCAGCCACTTCTTATCCAGGCCCTCGGGCACCACGTAGGTGGACTTCTCACCCAGGCGCTCCGCGATAACCTCGGAGATGTTCTCCGGGGTGGCGAAGAAGACGTTAGCCTTGTAGTCGATCAGACGGCCGACGAGCATGTCGATGGTCTGCTCTTCGTTCAGCTCGCTGACGCGACGGTAGTTACGAACCGGCTCCGGTGCGGGGCCTACGCCCTCGAGAGAGGAGCGGATGCGTGCGAGGATATCTTCCTTAGCAGAGGACATTAGTTGTTCTCCTTAGCTTCGCGGGCTTCCTGAGCAGCCTTAGCGTTTGCAGCCGCTTCAGCTGCCTTACCCTTGTTGGCCTCGATGAGTGCCTGAATATCAACGCGCGGTGCGTTATCGCGTGCCGCGGTCTTGCCCTTCTCCTTCTTCCACCAGTTGCGGAAGGATTCCTTGGGAGGCTCGGGGATGTCACGGTACTCGGTCCAGCCGCCAACGATACCGGGAACAGCGGTAATCTTGTGCTTGCGACCGGCGATGAGGCGGGACATGGGCAGACCGCGCTCCGCGACCGACATCATCTTGCCGGAGGTGAAGAGCTTCTTCGCGCCGAGCATCATGGCGTCCATCTGCGAGAAGGGAGCCTTCTTGTTACCCTCGAACTCGCGAACGGCGTGCTTGGACTCGACATCCTTGGCGCGCAGGTGCACGAGAACCTCGGGGAAGTTAATCTTCACGGGGCAAACCTCGAAGCACGCACCGCAGAGCGAGGATGCGTAGGGCAGCGAGTTGTTGTGCGCAGCCTCGATACCGGAGAGCTGCGGGGACAGAATCGCGCCGATGGGGCCCGGGTAGGTGGAGCCGTAGGCGTGACCGCCGGCGCGCTCGTACACGGGGCACACGTTCATGCAGGCGGAGCAACGGATGCAACGCAGAGCCTGGCGGCCAACCTCGTCGGCCAGAACGGCGGTACGGCCGTTGTCGATGAGGATGACGTGCATGTTCTGCGGGC
>ERZ772909.1659-NODE-1659-length-12005-cov-5.238494_pt1 | contig 12005 bp, 10 predicted proteins | sample MGYA00511137_ERZ772909 | MGnify/ENA primary metagenome ERZ772909 (study PRJEB29015, sample SAMEA2738095) | human oral metagenome | biome: human oral; feature: human-associated habitat; material: saliva | place: China | collected 2270 ... | reverse complement strand
TCGCCGAAGTGCTGTGGGAGGTCTTCGCTGAGGCAGGCGATCCCGTCCTCCCTCTCGAGGGCATCTACTACAAGTCTGAGACGACGCTCCCCACTCGTGATATGCGCGAACTCGCTTCGGACGGCTTCCTCATCGGGCATACTGAGGCAGCGCCTATCTATGAGAATGGCGTGCGCTTCACTCCCGACTGGCTTAAGGGCCAGAAGACGGGTTTCTTCATCGACCAGCGTGACAATCGCGCTCTTGTAGCTCACTATGCTAAGGGGCGCACCGTCCTCAATGCCTTCTGCTACACGGGGGGCTTCTCGATCTACGCCCTCCACGCAGGAGCAAAGCGTGTTGATTCATTGGATAGCTCGGCCAAGGCGATGTACCTCACCGAGCAGCACGTGGCTCTGAACTTCGGTGCAGATTGCCCCCGCCACCACTCCGTCACGGAGGATGCTTTCGACTACTTAGAACGTATGCCCGAGGGCGAATATGACCTGATCATCCTCGATCCGCCTGCTTTCGCTAAGCATCGCAAGGTCCTGCGTAATGCCCTCATTGGCTATCGCAAGATCAATAGCATCGCCTTCAAGAAGGTCGCCCCAGGTGGGATCGTCTTTACCTTCAGCTGCTCACAGGCGGTATCAAAGGAAGAATTCCGCTTGGCGGTCTTCACCGCAGCGGCGGCATCCGGGCGTAAGGTGAGTATCCTACACCAGCTCACTCAGCCCGTTGACCACCCCATCAATATCTACCATCCCGAAGGCGAATACCTCAAAGGCCTCGTTCTCTACGTTGAATAGAATAGGAGAGCCTGAAGGTATATTTCCCCTTCCCAAAGCTTCATCATCAATGAAAGTAAAGCACCTCATCGAGGAGAATTCTCTCCTTTGCCACTTCGTCGCAGAGATGCGCGATATAGAGATACAGAAGGATGCTATGCGCTTCCGTCGTAATGTCGAGCGTGTCGGCGAGATTATGGCCTATGAGCTGAGTAAGAAGCTCCACTATACGGAGCGTGATGTGCAGACGCCTCTCGGAGTCGCCCGCTGTGCTCAGATCTCGGATCAGATCGTCATCGGTACGATCCTGCGTGCAGGCCTTACGCTGCATCAGGGCTTCCTCAACTACTTTGATAAGGCTGAGAATGCCTTCATATCGGCTTACCGTAAGTATAAGGATCGCCTGAACTTTGATATCTTCATCGAGTATATTGCTTCGCCTTCTCTTGGGGGGAAGACGCTACTGCTCGTTGACCCGATGCTCGCTACGGGAAGCTCTATGGAGCTCGCCTATCGTGCGCTCTTGACTAAGGGTACCCCCAAGGAGGTACACCTCGTCTCGATTATCTCCAGCCAGCAGGCTGTAGATACGCTCTGCGAGTCTTTCCCAGACGACAATGTGACGCTCTGGGTAGCTGCTATCGATCCCGTCCTCGATGACCACGCCTATATCGTCCCAGGCTTAGGGGACGCTGGAGACCTGGCCTATGGGGAGAAGCTCTAAGTCGCCCGATTACCTCCTTCGCTTCTGGCTACTGGCTCTGGCGGTGACGCTGGGGCTCCTTCTGCTCTACTTCCTGCCAGATAACATCTTCGGCTGGGAGCCGAACAAGGTGGACTTGCTCTCTGACCTACGTCGTGAGCAGGTAGACTCTCTTGCTAATAAGAGCGAAGATGCCGTAGCTCTTAGCCAGCAGGCTCGTAGCACGGATAAGAAGGTGCAGGAGCGTGAGCGTATCCATCACGAGCTGGAAGCTCAAGCAAAGGCAGCTACACCCGACTCGGCGATGTCAGCTGAGAAGCTGGACTCGACCATCCATCCCACGAGTATCCTCGTCGATATGACCTCTGCTCACGATGGCCTGCAGCATTTCTTTGCGCAGCTCCGCCGTCGTAGTTCGCTGGGGCGTCCTGTACGTATCGCTGTCCTTGGAGACTCCTTTATTGAGGGGGATATCTTCACCAGTAGTATCCGTAGTCAGCTGCAAGCTCGCTATGGTGGCTCTGGGGTAGGCTGGCTTCCTTTGACTTCGGAGACAGCAGGCTTCCGTCGTACAGTTCGCCACGAGTTTAAGGGCTGGAAAGAATATAATCAGCTTCACTCCAAGGGGCGCTATCCGCTCCCGAGCCACTACTATACGGGCTCTGTCGGGGACTGGGTGCGCTACACCCTTCCTAAGGGAGCTCGTCCCTGCAATGAAGCGGTCATCTATTATAAGGCTCCATCAGGAGCTACCCTTGAGGTCTCTACGAACTCCGAGGAAGCTGCTACACTTGAGCTCCCAGCTACCGAGACACTTAGTGCTTGTCGCCTTGCCTCAGGCTCGATTAGCTCTGTGCGCTTCACCCTTGTGGGTGGGGCTTCTGGCTTCGTCTGCTACGGTGTTTCGCTGGATGGTACTTCGGGGGTTAGCGTTGATAACTTCTCTATACGCGGGAACTCGGGGCTCATCTTAGCTTCGCTTGATGCTGAGCTTAATAAGGCTTTCTTCGCAGAGCGTCCCTATGACCTCATTGTCCTGCAGTACGGTCTCAATACGATCTCTCCGAAGCAACTTGATTACTCGGGCTATACCAAGCAACTGGGTAAGGCTATTGATCACCTTCGTGCAACGACGGGGCGTGCTGACTATCTCTTGCTCGGCGTATCAGACCGTGGTGTCAAGGCCTCGGGGGGAGCAGTCATTACGATGCCTGCCGCTCTTGCTTTAGAGCGTGCACAGATCCGTCTCTCTGCCGATAAGGGCGTGGTCTTCTGGAGTACGCGAGAGGCTGTCGGTCGTCTTGGTGGTATCGGTAAGCTCGCCAGCAAGGGGTGGGCTGCCAAGGACTACACCCACCTCTCTCATCGTGGGGGTGACGAGCTCGCTCGCCAGTTCCTCGATGCCTTCTTCCTCGAAGAAAAGTACTATGATGCGATCAAGTAAGCGTGCAGCACTTCTCCTCACGGTAGGAGTGCTGGGGATTGCTGGATCTCTATTTGCTGCTGGTCCAGTGCCAAAGAGCGAGCCGAACTTCTATGCTCCCACAGGCTACTTTGCGAGCTTAGCTCAGGAACTGCGTGTAGCAGCAAAAAATGGTAGCACGGTCTCCATTGTTCAGCTCGGCGATAGTCATATCCAAGCAGGGCATACGACGGCTCCACTGCGTGCCTCGCTGCAAGCTTCTTTCGGTGATGCAGGACGAGGCTGGATAGGTTGGTATGCGCTCTATGGCTCTAATTCTCCACGAGATTACCGAGTCACCTCGTCTGGATTTGGTTGGCAGCGCGAGCTCATTCTTAAGCCCGAAGGCACACGCCCTATGGGATTAGGGGGCTATGTGCTCTCTACGCGTCCTAGTAGCCGATTTACCATTGGGGTTACCTCTTCGGATCACCCTTTCCGACAGATGCACCTTGTGCGCACCGCTTCTTCACTCCCCTTGACAGCATTCCCTCTTGCCGAGCTCCGTACAGGACGCTTTTCTACGGGAGCCTACGTAGTAGATACGCTTTCTTGGCGCTCACCCTATACGAGTGTCACACTCACGGGGGCGGAGGAGAATGATGCGGATGAAGCTGTCTATGCGGGCTGTGTCCTTCTCTCTGGGAAGGGTGGTGTCCTTGTTCATGATATTGGTATTAATGGGGCGGCTTACCGGCACTATGCGCTCGCAGACTATGTCGAGCAGCTCTCTTTGCTGGAGCCTCAACTGCTTATCCTCTCAATGGGAACGAATGACTGCTACAGTACGCACTTCCAGATGGCAGACTTCACCGAGAGCCTTGAGCAAATGCTTATGCTGGTTAAGGAAATCTTACCTAAGACAAAGATCCTACTGACAACCCCTCCCCCCAGCTTCTTCCGCCAGGCCTCTACGCACTATGTCGTCACAGGACGCCGGCGTAAGCACCGCAAGAAGGTGACTACTATGACCTATCGATTCAATGAGAATGCAGCGCGTGTCTCAGAGGAGATCATGCGTCGTGCAGAGCTGCATGGTGTAGCTGCCTTCGACCTCTTCTCTGCTATGGGAGGGCAATCAGGGATCAATTCCTGGATCGCCGATGGCCTGATGGCTGGTGATCGTGTGCATTATAGCCGTGATGGCTATGAGCGTCAGGGGCGACTTATCACCTCGGCGCTGGAGCGTGCACTCTCTATTCGCTAACCCTTTTACGACGAATGACCTTCTTCGATACAATCGACTGGGGGAGACTCCCCGATGTACTGCGCTTTGACCGCGAGAGTCCAATGATCTTCTCCTCGGGACTCTTCCTCTTCTGTGCGCTCTTTTTCCTGCCGATCTACATGCTCCTTCGGAAGACGACGACGCTACGCATTATCTACGTCGCTCTCTTCTCACTTTTCTTCTACTACGAGAGTAGTGGGGAGTATGTCTTGATCCTCCTCTTTGCCGCCACGATGGACTACTTCATTGGGCGGGCTATGGGGCAGAGCGAAGATCCACGTCATCGCAAGCGCCTCTTGATCACGAGCGTTTGCGTGAATATCGGGATGCTCTCATACTTCAAGTACTTCTATTTCCTCCTTGACCTGGGGCAGACATTGCTTGCAGCGATTGGCATCACGACACCTCCAGCAGTGCCATTGGAGGCTCGCGACTACTTCATCCCTGCGGGTATATCGTTCTATACCTTCCAGACGCTAAGCTACACGGTCGATATCTACCGAAAGGAGATCACCCCACTACGTCGCTGGATTGATTACCTCTTCTATCTCTCCTTCTTCCCGCAGCTGGTCGCTGGACCTATCGTCCGTGCGAAGGACTTTATACCACAGATCTATCGTCGCCCGCAGCTGCTGAAGGCTGAATATGGGGAAGCCCTTACACTCATCATCAGTGGCTTGATCAAGAAGGCGATTATCGGAGACTTCATCGGGGCCAACCTTGTAGACCTCATCTTTGCTGAGCCAACTCGCTTCACAGGGATAGAGAATCTCTTTGCGGTCTACGGCTATGCGATGCAGATCTACTGTGACTTCTCGGGATACTCAGATATGGCTATTGGGATCGCCTTGCTACTCGGCTTCCGCTTCAATATCAACTTTGATTCGCCCTACCAGTCGGGGAATATTACCGAGTTCTGGCGACGCTGGCATATCTCCCTCTCAAGCTGGTTGCGTGACTATCTGTACATTCCGCTCGGCGGAAATCGAAAGGGACAGATTCGCACCTATATCAACCTCTTCCTGACGATGCTCCTTGGCGGGCTATGGCATGGAGCAGCTCTCCGCTTTGTCCTTTGGGGAGCCATCCATGGTGTGGCTCTTGCTCTGCACAAGCTGTATATGCAGATCTTTGATCACTTTGGATGGCGTCGCCGTGAGCCCCTTCGTTGGCAGCGCTTCGCAGGGCAGATCATTACCTTCCATCTCGTCTGCTTTGCTTGGATCTTCTTCCGTGCAGACTCGATGGAGACAGCTTGTGCGGTGATTACTCAGATCAAGGATCACTTCACCCCTGAGGTCTTCCTGCAGTTTGTCGTAGGCTATAAGAATGTCTTAGCCTTGCTACTCATAGGCTACCTCTTGCACTTCACCTCACATAAGCAAGAGCTCCGCTTCCGTGAGTGGATGACGGATCTCTCATTCCTTAAGCAAGCACTGCTCTTTATTGGGGTGATCTTCCTGCTCATTCAGATTAGAAGCGCAGACGCTCAGCCCTTCATCTACTTCAACTTCTAAAGGGGCTTAGTCCCTTGGTTCTATCATCTAGCTTGCCCTCATCGCTCAATTGCAGCGGTGGGGGCAAGCTACTTTTATGTGTTATCAATATTGCTTCATAGTACCCTCTATGGGAGAGAGTACACCTCATATACCTTGTGCCAAAAGGCAAAGTAGAAGATGTTTAGTTATTTTAAAGTAATTTTGCTCGCATACTATATGTATTCATCAAGGGGTAGCCTGGGTTTTATCTATACACAGGCGCCTCTCTGAAACCATATCGACAGAAGGAATAGATCAGTGGATTATCTGCACCGCACACATAGTGCGCTATTAAGACAAGGCAAGCCCACACTACAGCGGGCTCTAATGAAAGAGATCAATTGGGAGGATCGGATTATCGGTATCCGTGGCTCCCGTGGGGTGGGGAAGACGACCTTCCTCCTTGACTATGCCCGTCGCCACTATGCGCCCGATAGCCCTGAGTGCCTCTATATCAACCTCAATCAGTTCAGTTTCACTACTATTCGCTTGGTCGACTTTGTCGGTGACTTCATCCGACAAGGGGGGCGTAGGCTCTTGCTCGACCAAGTCTTCAAGTATCCGAGCTGGATGGAAGAGTTCAAGGAGTGTTACTATCGCTATCCTGAGCTACATATTGTGTTTACTGCCTCTGCCGTTATGAACCTTGAGGAGGAGGATCCCGAGTTGGCTTCCATCGCTTCGATCTATCATCTGGCGGGCTTCTCTCTGCGTGAATTCATTCAGCTAGATAACGGGATTACCCTCCCTGCACTGGAGCTTCAAGATATTATGGAGCATACGAGTGAGGTCGTGGGAGATATCTTCTCCTCAGTTAATCCCGGGCTATGGATGGACCGCTACCTAGAGTATGGCTACTATCCCTTTCATTTAGAGCCTCGCCTCTACTCGGAGAATCTACTGAAGACGCTGAATATGACGCTCGAGGTTGACCTCCTTTTCATTAAGCAACTTGAGCAGCGCCTACTGCATAAGCTTCGCAAGCTGATCTATATCCTAGCGCAGCGTCCTCCGCTTCAGATGCTCAATATATCTCAGCTGGCTCTTGAGATCGAGACCTCGAGAAGTACGATTGTGAACTACTTACGCTATCTCTCCGATGCACGTGTCGCACGACCGATCTACCGTGCAGAAGATACTGAGATGGGTAAGCCTGCTATCGTCTATCTAGGTAATCCGAACCTCTATCACGTCTTGGGACAAGAGGCTTGTGACCGCTCAGAGCTTCTGCGTACCTTTGTCTTCAATCAGTTGAGCAAGGGACACCAGGCGCGCATTTCTTCGCGCTCTTCACTGGCTCTCTTTGAGGTCGACGGGCACTATCCCCTCCAGATCGAGGAGGAGCTCGCAGGACGCTACCGCAGTGACCGCTATTACGTGCTTGAGCGTGGTGATCTCTCCAGAGAGAAGACAATCCCCGTTTGGCTCTTTGGCTTCCTCTACTAATCATCTTAGAATATCCCAACTATAAATACAGACAACAATGAAACTATTCAAGAATCTTCTCCTCGGCACAGGCCTTGCCCTTGCTGCTGGTACGACTCTCTCCGCTCAGGAGCTTGGGCAGCTCCACTATCGTGCTGAAGCTGGCCTTGCGATCTCGCGTATCTCAGCTCTTGGCGTCCACCACAATGGTGATACGGGTAAGTATCTCTCCAGCTTCCGTGCTGGGGGGAGCCTCGTGATGCCCTTCGACAATACGATCTTCTCTTTCACCCCAGGACTCTATGTCGTGGGTCGTGGTGAGAAGCAGGGGACTATCCTCGATGATGGTCTGAATCAGAAGAAGCTTTATACCATCCAGACCTATGCACTGCAGCTCCCTCTGGATCTCTCCTTCCGCCTGGCGACGATCGCAGAGAAGCACCGCATCTTCCTCAACGCTGGTCCTTATTTTGCTTACGGTCTCTCGGCTAAGCTCTCCGGAGAGAATATCGATAAGGATCTCTATAAGGAGAATGCTTTCAAGCGCTTTGAGTTTGGTGTAGGTGCTAACCTTATGTATCAGTACAACCGAGTTTATCTTCGTGGCGGTATCGATGCAAGCCTTACGGGTATTACGAAGAAGAGCCTGGGTGCACCTTACTACGTCAGCCTTAAGACTCCTCGCTATATCACTAGCTACATCACCCTCGGGTACGAGTTTTAAGACTCGCTGGAGATAACAAAACTAAGCGACACGCCCCATGAGCAGAGCTGCTCATGGGGCGTGTTATTTTATCTAGTAGGGAAATGTAGGCGTACTACTTATGCTCAGCGATACGCTTCTTGATGGCATCAATGAGGCTCTGCAGATCCATGCCACTACGCTCACTCATCATGCCGACCGTTGCCTTAGGGATCATGATGCGTGCCAAGGGGGAGGAGAGCATCTTGAAGGCTGGGTTGATCTCGGCAAGAGCACCCTTCAGCCACGGATGGTGCTCGAGGAGGTCCTTGAGGCGTGTAGAGGCTGTGATCTCTGCATCTGCAGCATGACCGGAGCATCCACAGCTTTCTGCCTTCTCTTCGGTATGTGGTGCTACCTCGGGGGCAGCTGGAGCATGGCTACTCCCCTTCATACAAGAGCAGGATACATATTCACTCTCTTCCCCTGCTGAAGGTGCAGGAGTAGCCGGTGCTGCCTCCTCGGGTTTGCTTTCACCATGTTTGGAGGCCGCCTTGTTGCTCTTGTCCCATGAGAGGAGGGTACGTGAGCCTTCGAGACTGCGGATGCGTGTGCAGTCCTGCATCATCTCGAGGACACCACGGAAGCGCCCTTCTTCATCTCGTACGGCGACGTAGTAGATATAGATGAAGAGTCCAGGCTTGTTGATCCAGAAGTCCACTTCATTCTGCTCTCCACGGCGGAACTTCTCGATGATCTCTTCGACAAGGTGTACGCTGGTACGTGGGTGGCAGTTCTTGACGTCTCGACCAATGACGTTCTTACTACGAGGGAAGACGCGGTGATCGGTGTCAGTGTAGAAGCGGACGATCTCGTTCTCATCCACATAGGAGAAGTCTACGGGCATATGCTTGTAGACAAGATTGATCTGCTCAAGGGTCATCTGACCCGTGGCGACTTCGAGAAGCGCACCAGGTGTGCTCCCCCCGCCGAAGCCATACTTACCGAGGAGGCTCGCAAGTTCGTTGGCAAAGCCTGCAGCAGCTGTAGCGGGTACGGCTTCCTTCGGAGTATCAGCCTTAGGTGCTTCTTTGCCGACACGTATCCATGCGAAGCCAATCTCACGGTCACCTGACTTCATCTCCTCAAACTCTGCAGGGCGGATCATCGCCAGCGAAGTGGGGTAGAGTACTGTCTCTTCCTTCTGCATCAGGTCAAGTACGTCAGCTACGACTGTGGGCTGCATAGCGATGAACTCATCGTCCTTATCCTCCTCGAGGAGACGGCGGGCATCGCGGATCTCATCGCGGATGAAGTCGTCGAGGAGCCACATCGTCGTGGTGGGGCGGTCGAAGCCCTTACGCTCAAGGATTGAGGAGAGCTGATTCTGCTTGCGCGAGAGGTGAAGGCGGAACTTATGTAGCTCATCATATAGCTCGAGCCACTGGTTCTTGATGACTGGATACTGAGCAAGCTCTTCGACTTGCTTCAGTAGACGACGCATCTCATCGTTCTCGCGCAGATAGCACATGATGGGATGGTCATCGGGCAGATCGGGACGGCTGCGGTCGAGTACATCTTGGAAGAGCTCCATCATCTGCTGGATATCTTCCTTGCGACATTCGTCTTCGTCGAAGGTCTTCAGCTCCTGCTCTGCCAAGGCGATCTCGTAGGGACGCAGTGTCTTGACGCGCTCACGGAGTATGGCTCGCGCTTCGTCGAGCGTGAGCTTACCATCGAGATATCGCTCCTTGGTATCGAGTACGATCTGGAGCTTCTCCATATCGATCTCGGGCAGGTTATTGCGCATATTCTCCATACGGGGAGGGAAGCTTAGAGGTTGATGAGGTAGACGAAGAATTCGCTGTCGACGAGGGCTTCGATGCCGATGAAGGCTTCACCGTCGAAGTGCAGCAGGGTGCCTGGGCTTAGCGTATGCTCTTCGCTATTGTTGAGGGTTGCCTTGACTTGGCCCTTAACGACGCTGAAGAAGATATCCTGCCCCTGGTGATCGTGTGGTGCGATCTTCTTGCCTTGGGGAAGGTTGACGTGTACGACCATGAGCTTGTCATTGTTGATGACTTGGCCAAACTCCTTGATTTCCGTTCCGATCATAATGCTACTATGTGGTGATATGTGTGATGATCTATCGGGCAGGATGAAGGGTAATCATCATTTTCACCCTGCTTCCATAGAGAAAGTATCCTGCTTTATCTTTCATTCGCAAAGAAAACAAATATATCTGGCTTTTCGTTCATCCATTGATAATTAGTCTGTACTCGGGCACCTAGATATAGCAAGGGCTACTCCATATACTGGTGATATGGGGTAGCCCTTGGCTATATAGGATGTTGTAGGCTATGCCTTAGAAGCTGTAGGCAAGACCGAGCCCGAGTACTTCACGGAACTGGACCTTGGCCCCGCGCTGGTTGCCAGCAGCATCGACCGTCTTGATATCGTCGTCGTAGACGAGGTTCGTGGTCAGTGTCGTGGTGAGGAACTTATTGATCTTGAAGGCGATCATCATATCCCAGTTCACGTCGATGTTACCGAAGTTCTCGTTGTAAGGCGTGAAGAGCGTGAGCTTCGTGACGAGGTTGATGTTCTCAGCGAGCTTACGCTTGTAGTTAGCTACTGCAAGAGCACCGACTTCTGCGAGCGTCTTCTTACCGGGCTTAACTCCGAAGGCACCCGCTGCAGAGAGGCGGTTGTCAAGGACGAAGGTCATCTTCCCCGTGATGGGAGAGAGCAGGAGGGAGAAGTCTTCGTTGGGCTTGTAGTCAGCACCGATAGCGAGTGTCAGATAGCCAGGGGCGAGGAGGGTAGAGATGTACTTATCCTTGTTCCCTGGGATATTGGGGTTCGTGTCAGAGTCGTACCCACGAGCGAACTGCGTGAGGAAGTCTCCGAGAGCAGAGATGCTCCAGTGCTTGGAGATGTTGTGACCGACCTTGGTGCTGAAGTTCAGCTTATCGACGCTCTTGAGCCACTTATTGGAGGTCGTGAAGGTCTTACCGAAGTCCGTGATCAGGGCATTGTCCCAGCTCCAGTTTCCCTTCTTGTAGTTAGCCGAAGCATTGAGGTAAAGGTTCCAAGCTACGGAGTTCTCACCACCTGCAGCCCAGTTGGTGAGTGATGTCTGAGCAAGGTTAAGACCCGATACGCCAGAGAACTTCCAGGCTGGTGCTGGAGCTGGTACTTCGGGGGCTTCAGTGGGGATAGAGTCCGTCTGCGCTGCTACCTGCCCCACGGAGAGGGCGAGGAGCGAAAAGGCGATAAAGAGTTTCTTCATTGTCTATATTTATATAATATGCTTGTGTGGAATTACCTTAGTCTAAAGGCCTGTAAAATTACACATTTTTATATAAAGTGTGCTTGTGATCCAGAAAAGGTGCGGATCTACCCTGTCAAAATCTATGGAAACATTGGAGCTATATTGAGGTCGTATCTGTCAGTACTAGGCAGATCCTTCGGTAAGATTACCCTGTGATAAGGATAAGGGGCTCTTGTTACACCCCATTTGATACCACTCTTGCTGTATGCTACTCTACTCCGTATGGCGGTTCTCAGATGGTGCTATAGAAGCCTATTCGTAAGTGACTACTGGCCTGTATACGAACGACTATTGGGTTTAGGGGCAAACGACTACTCGCTTCGTATGCAAGCAACTATTGGTTCGTACATAAAACTACTATTGGTCTGAGGGAGAATGACTCGTGCTGTATCCTTGTGTCCCCTCTCACTTCCCTCCACGCTCTCTGGGAAAATGCTTTATATCCCTTCGAGATATCAGGGAAGAAGCGAGGGATTGATCACAGTTTCCTTGGCACCGTGTATTTGCTTTCTCCTCCGAATGAAGCTCTTTCCTACCTATTGGGACGAGGAAGCTCACCTTAGTCTCTTGTTCCCGATGTACCGAAAATTAGGAGCTTCATATCACTACTACAAGCGTCCGATTACTCCGCTATTATACAGCTGGTTAACTGTGGTGAAAAGTGTCTGTGCGTTGGGGCCGTTTTTGAACCAGTACTGGTCGCTGGGTTGACCAGTACTGCTCCGTTCTTCGACCAGTACTGGTAACATATATCGACCAGTACTGGTCAGCTCAGTGACCAGTACTGGTTGCCTTCCCCTCCTCAATCGGAAGGATTATCTTGCCTCAAGAGACTGTGCTACACTTTCAGTACCTTTACAAGA
>ERZ772909.1657-NODE-1657-length-12012-cov-23.736723_pt1 | contig 12012 bp, 7 predicted proteins | sample MGYA00511137_ERZ772909 | MGnify/ENA primary metagenome ERZ772909 (study PRJEB29015, sample SAMEA2738095) | human oral metagenome | biome: human oral; feature: human-associated habitat; material: saliva | place: China | collected 2270 ... | reverse complement strand
CTCGAGATTCTCAAACCGATTCAGTGGACGAATATCCGCCGTAACGAAGTGGGAATCAAAATGAGTGAACGCAGCGGCTCGCTCTATATTGAAGACAACCGCCAGCAGCGCGCATCCATGCTGCTGAAAGACGTTGCCTATCGCATCCACGCCGATTTTGACATGACAAGTGAAGCAGGCGAGGGCGACAACTACGTCAAATTTGCCGAAATGTTCAAACGGCGCGCAAAAAAAGGGCAGTATTTTCATCAGCCTTATTTGGGTTGCCGAGAGTTTCCCTGCCATTTCAGGCTGCTTGAAAAGGTTGAAGACGGTTTGCCGCGCGAAGACATCACCCAAGATTTCGGCTTTATGCTGTACGACATGGATTTCAGCAAATCCGACCCGCGCGATTCCAATAACGCCGAACCCATGTTTTACCAATGCAAAGCGATAAATGGCGTAATTACCGTGCCCCCAGCTAATAGCGAGGAGGTGAAACGATGATTCTGCACGCACTCACCCAATACTACCAACGCAAAGCCGAAAGCGATGGTGGTGTTGCCCCGGAAGGGTTTGAAAACAAAGAAATCCCGTTCATTATTGTTATAGACAAACAGGGTAATTTTATTCAGCTGGAAGATACCCGTGAGCTGAAAGGTAAGAAGAAAGTTGGCCGCACTTTTTTGGTGCCGAAAGGTTTAGGCAGGAGCGGTTCAAAATCCTACGAAGTAAGCAACATTTTGTGGGATCACTACGGTTATGTACTTGCCTATGCCGGAGAAAAAGGGCAGGAGCAGGCGGATAGACAGCATGCCAGCTTTACCTCCAAAGTAAACGAATTGAAACAGGCGCTGCCCGATGATGCAGGTGTTGCCGCCGTTGCCGCCTTTTTGGCTTCTGCGGCAGAAAAAAGCAAAGCCATGCAGGCTGCAAATTGGGTGGAATGTGCCAAAGTCAAAGGCTGTAATCTCAGCTTCCGCCTAGTGGATGAAGCGGTAGATTTGGTTTGCCAGTCAAAGGCGGTTCGGGCATATGTGAGTCAAGCCAATCAGGCGCAGTCCGATAACGTCCCAAAAGGCATTTGCCTGGTAACGGGCAAGCCTGCGCCGATTGCGCGGTTGCATAACGCCGTGAAAGGCGTGAACGCCAAGCCCGCCCCGTTTACATCGGTAAATCTGTCGGCTTTTGAATCATACGGCAAAGAGCAGGGCTTTATCTTTCCCGTGGGCGAGCAAGCCATGTTCGAATATACCACCGCCTTGAACACTCTGCTTGCCGGTAAAAACCACTTTCGTATCGGCGATGTAACAGCCATCTGTTGGAGCGCGAAACCGACTCCGTTGGAAGAGCATCTTGCTTCGCTGATTAGCGGCGGTGGCAAAGACAATCCCGATGCCCATATTGATGCAGTCAAATCGCTTTATAAAAGTTTGTACAGCGGGAAATACACAGAACCCGACGGCAAAGAAAAATTCTACCTTTTAGGCTTATCGCCTAATTCCGCGCGCATTGTCGTCCGCTTTTGGCATGAAACCACTGTTGCCGCCTTATCCGAAAGCATTGCGGCGTGGTATGACGATTTGCAGATGGTGCGTGGCGAAAACTCGCCATACCCCGAATATATGCCGCTGCCGCGCCTGCTGGGAAATTTGGTGTTGGACGGCAAAATGGAAAACCTGCCGTCTGATCTAATCGCCCAAGTAACCGATGCCGCACTTAACAACCGAGTTTTACCCGTCAGCCTGTTGCAGGCTGCTTTGCGGCGCAACAAGGCGGAACAGAAAATTACCTATGGCAGGGCAAGTCTGCTTAAAGCCTATATCAATCGCGCAATCCGCGCGGGTCGTCTGAAAAACATGAAGGAGCTAACTATGAGCTTAGATAGAAATCGCCAAGACATCGGCTACGTGCTAGGGCGGCTGTTTGCCGTGCTGGAAAAAACACAGGATGAAGCCAATCCCGGCTTAAATGCCACTATTGCCGACCGCTATTTCGGTTCGGCAAGTAGCACGCCGATTGCCGTATTCGGTACTTTGATTCGTTTGTCTAAACATCACCTGAGTAAACTGAATACGGAAAAATACAGGGGAAAACGAATTTTTTTAGAAAAACTTTTTCAAGAAATTATCGGAAAAATAGATAATTTCCCCAATCATTTGGATATTAACCATCAAGTTTTATTTGGGATCGGTTATTACCACCAAAAACAAGATTTTTTCCAATCCAACTCAACTGAAACAATTAAACAGGAGCAAACGCTATGACTATTGAAAAACGCTACGACTTTGTCTTTTTATTTGACGTGCAAGACGGCAACCCCAACGGCGATCCCGACGCAGGCAACCTGCCGCGTATCGACCCGCAAACCGGTGAAGGTTTGGTAACCGATGTTTGCCTGAAACGCAAAGTCCGTAACTTTATCCAAATGACCCAAAATGACGAACATCACGACATCTTTATCCGCGAAAAAGGCATTTTGAACAACCTGATTGACGAAGCCCACGAGCAGGAAAACGTAAAAGGCAAAGAAAAAGGCGAGAAAACCGAAGCTGCCCGCCAATACATGTGCGGCCGTTATTACGACATTCGCACATTCGGTGCAGTGATGACTACCGGCAAAAATGCAGGACAAGTGCGCGGTCCCGTGCAACTGACTTTTTCTCGCTCTATCGATCCCGTCATAACCTTGGAACACAGCATTACCCGCATGGCGGTTACCAACGAAAAAGATGCCAGTGAAACCGGCGACAACCGTACCATGGGTCGCAAATTCACCGTCCCCTACGGCCTATACCGCTGCCACGGCTTCATTTCTGCCCATTTCGCCAAACAAACCGGTTTTTCCGAAAACGATTTAGAACTGTTTTGGCAGGCACTCGTCAATATGTTCGATCACGACCATTCCGCCGCTCGCGGACAAATGAATGCACGCGGGCTCTATGTGTTTGAGCATAGCGGTAGCTTGGGCGATGCACCTGCCGACAGCCTCTTCAAACGTATTCAGGTTGCTAAAAAAGACGGAGTGGAAGTAGCAAGGAATTTTGACGACTACCTTGTCAGCGTGGACGATCAAAATCTTGGCGAAACCAAGCTTTTGCGTAAATTAGGCTAAAAATGACCGCACTTTTAACCGAAACCCAAGGGGAAAATCAGGACACGCGCCTGATTCCCCTTTCCGCCCTGCAACACTACGCCTTCTGCCCGCGCCAATGTGCCTTGATTCACAACGAGCAGGCGTGGGCGGAGAACTATTTGACCGCGCAGGGCAAGGCACTGCATGAGCGGGTGGATTCGGGCGAGCCGGAAACGCGCAAGGGTGTGCGCTTTGAGCGGACGGTGCATGTGTCGGCGGAGAAGCTGGGCATCAGCGGCGTGTTGGATTTGGTGGAAGTGGAAACGAAAACAGGTCGTCTGAAACCTGTGGAATACAAACGCGGCAAGCCCAAACCCGACCCGATGGATGAAATCCAGCTTTGCGCCCAAGGTTTGTGCTTGGAAGAAATGACGGGGCAAACCATCTCTGAGGGCGCGCTGTGGTATATGCAAACCCGCCACCGCGTCCCCATCGTGTTTTCAGACGACCTGCGCACCCAAACACTCGTCACCATCGCTGCCGTCCGTGAATTACTGGAAAGCGGACAAACCCCGCCGCCCAACTACGGCAAACGCTGCAAAGCCTGCTCGCTGGTGGATATTTGCCAGCCGGAGTTGCTGGGGAAACGGGATAGGAGTGTGGGGTATGTGGTAGAGTTGTTTGAGTTAGAGAATAACTGAATTTATTTTATTTTTGAGGTAATTAATATGGCAAATTGGAAGAAATACCGTATTTCTGATGTGATTAATGAAATTGATGAAGGTAAATATGTCTTACCTGTGATTCAAAGGTCTTTGGTATGGACAGAAGAAAAAATGGAATTATTATTTGACACCTTATTAAAAGGAGATAGTTTCAGTGGTGTGATAGCCATAGAAGAAGAAAAAGGTAAGATGCCTTTATTCAATTATCGTCGATTCAGCAAAACTGGCGAACTGGTTAATAGTAAAGAAATTGATAAATTAGAACAAACTCAATTTTTTATCATTGATGGACAACAGCGGTTACAAACTTTTTATATGGGATTAATGGGCAGTGTAAATGGAAAATATTTATATTTTGATTTATATAGTAACTATTTATCTCAATACGAGTTCAAATTTGAAAAAGACAAAAGTTCATTACCGTCATCATCTAAAGATGATGGCAGGAGCCTATCAAGACACTTATGGTATAAGGCCAGTACATTATTAAACAAATTAAAAGATACCAATGATGAAGATCAGGTTGCAGATGAATTAATTGATGATTTTGATGTTAAAGATGAATTAGAAAGAGATCACATTAAAAAGAATATTAAAGCGTTTTATAAAAATATCATTTCATCGGATAGTCTTGGTGTTTCTATTGTAAATATCAATAAAACCAGACCGGATCTTGAAAATAGACAGCGTATTGTGGAATTGTTTAGAAGACTAAATGATGGTGGTACAAAATTATCTTCATTTGATTTAGTTGCCTCTATTTTAAAAGGCTTTGATTGGAGGATGGAGGGCTTTCTAAGAGAGATTTTATCTCAATATGATGATATTGGTCTCTCACAAGATAATTTGATTAAACTCATATTTATTCTGCAAGATAATCATAATAAAGAAATGGCTAACATAGAAGATAGTGATGCCAATTTTGCAATTCTTAATAAAGAAAAAATTGAATCTTCTTTATATGCAACAAAACAATTTTTAAAATATTCAAAATTGTATGATTATTATAAAGATGGGAGCCATTCGTTTATACCACTATTTTTTATTGCATATCATTTGTTTCATAAAAAATTAGAGTCAGATAAAATAAAATCATATTTTAATAATTTTGAAACTGGTAATTCTGATTATATCCCAATGAAAAACTGGTTATATAATTCTTTATTAAATGGTGTATTTCGTAGCCGAGGAGCTGGCTGGGTATCTTATAAAACAGGGATTAGGAAATTGCTCAGCGTGATTAAAGATTTTAAAAATGAAGAATTTCCAGTGAAAGATTTATTTGATGTTTATATTCAACATCCCTTAAACTTTGAGCTAAATTACTCTAAAGAATCTTTAAATAACTTAGATTCTTCTTTTGTTTATTATTTAATGTATGATCGTAAAGAGAGCTTGAGAATTAATGATGTTGATCACATTATGCCAAAATTTATTTTGCAAAGCTACAACTACTCTTGGGATAAGATTAATAGCATTTCAAATTATCAACTATTAGATTATTCAACAAATAGAGGAAATAAAAATTCAAGCTCATTTAATGATTGGATTAATAATAAAGATAATGTTAAAGATAAAAAGCAGTATGTGAAAATTCATCTTATACCAGATGACGAAAGTTTATGGTTAGAGAAAGAGTTTGAGAAATTTATTGATAAGAGGGCGGAGTTAATCATTGAAAAAATATCGTCTTATTTGTAGAGATTACTATGTTGAGTTATCGCGTTTACCCTAATCCAATCTACCAATAATTTTCAGGTGACCCAACCATCACCCCAAAAAGTGCGGTCAAAACCCAAGGAGTTTCCCCCCCATGCGCAAACTGCAAAACACGCTCTATATCACTACCCAAGGCAGCTATCTGCATAAGGAGCGGGAGACGCTGGTGGTGGAGCAGGAGCGTAAGAAGGTGGCGCAGTTGCCGGTGCATTCCATCGGACATATTTTCTGTTTTGGGAATGTGCTGGTGTCGCCGTTTTTGCTGGGGTTTTGCGGTGAAAATAATGTGAATTTAGCGTTTTTTACCGAAAATGGGCGTTATTTGGGGCGGCTTCAGGGGGGGCAAAGCGGCAATGTGCTGCTGCGTCGGGCGCAGTATCGGGTGTCGGAGCAAAATCCCGTGCCGATTGCGCGCAATATCATTGCGGCGAAGATTCAGGCGAGTAAGCGGGTGCTTCAGCGGCAGATTCGCAATTACGGCGAGAATGCGGCGATTCAAAGTGCGGTCGATGCTTTGAATATTTCGCTGCGGCAGTTGAAGGGCGCGGCGGAGCTGGACGTGGTGCGCGGCATTGAAGGCGATGCGGCGGCGCGTTATTTCGGCGTGTTCGGGCAGCTTTTGAGTGAAAAAAGCGGCTTTTCTTTTGACGGGCGCAACCGCCGTCCGCCCAGAGACGGGGTGAATGCACTGTTGTCGTTTGTGTACAGTCTGTTGGGCAAGGACATCAGCGGCGCGCTGCAAGGCGTGGGGTTGGACCCGCAGGTGGGCTTTCTGCACGCCGACCGACCGGGGCGCGATAGCCTAGCACAAGATATTTTGGAAGAATTCCGCGCATGGTGGGCGGACAGGTTGGTGTTGTCGCTGATTAACCGTGGGCAAATCAAACCGCAGGATTTTGTTGCCGAGGCAAGCGGCACGGTAAGCTTAAAAGCCGATGCGCGTAAGCTCTTGTTCCAAGCCTTGCAGGCGAAGAAGCAGGAGAAAATCGTTCATCCGTTTTTAGGTGAGGAAGTGGAAATCGGGCTGCTGCCGTATATTCAGGCGATGCTGTTGGCGCGGCACTTGCGCGGAGATTTGGCGGAATATCCGCCGTTTTTGATGAGATAGGTTTGCAGGCTGCCTGAAAACAGGTCGGACGTTTTCAGACGACCTTTAAAGCAGCCTGCACATGGGAATACAATATGCTGATGCTGATTGCTTACGATATTTCGCTGGAAGACGCAGAAGGACAGGCAAGGCTGCGGCGCGTGGCGAAATTGTGTCTGGACTACGGCGTGCGCGTGCAATATTCAGTGTTCGAATGCGACATTGCGCCCGATCAGTGGGTTGTTTTAAAAAACAAACTCTTGAAAACCTACAACCCCGAAACCGACAGCCTGCGCTTTTACCATCTGGGCAGCAAATGGCGGCGCAAAGTGGAACACCACGGCGCGAAACCGACAGTGGATGTGTTTAAGGATACGTTGATTGTGTGAATCGCTAACCTGCGGTTCTCATGAAAATGCGGCAGGGTTGGCGAATTGGGATTGTTCTTTAACAATCAGGATATTGCGAATGCGGGTGTAACGGACAAGGCTGTGTTATACTCGCATTCGCGCTTTTCTTGGGAGCTTAGCGAGATTAGGTTTGTGAAACCTGATGTAGCAAGGCTTTTGAGAGAGGCTCCCAGCCGCCTTCAGGCGGCTGTGTGTTGAAACCATTTAAAGGCCAAAGTCATAGCAGATAAGCTCTCCCAGCCGCCTTCAGGCGGCTGTGTGTTGAAACTTCGCGTGTATCGAAGATATAGGTGAATCCGTCTCCCAGCCGCCTTCAGGCGGCTGTGTGTTGAAACTACAATGCAAACTAATTTTAGCTCTGATGATAACCCAGCCGCCTTCAGGCGGCTGTGTGTTGAAACTTGTAATTTCGGCTCCTGGCGGCAATGATGTGAACCCAGCCGCCTTCAGGCGGCTGTGTGTTGAAACCAATATATGATAAATCAGGTAACTATCTGAGGTCTCCCAGCCGCCTTCAGGCGGCTGTGTGTTGAAACACATACATAGGAATCTTCTTTTGAATTGAAATGAGCCCAGCCGCCTTCAGGCGGCTGTGTGTTGAAACATCCCTTTTGAATTGAGGTAGTTATGTCTGTTGCCCCAGCCGCCTTCAGGCGGCTGTGTGTTGAAACACGCTGATACGCCCGAACTAGCACTAGATCGTACCCAGCCGCCTTCAGGCGGCTGTGTGTTGAAACCCGACATACAGGTAATAGCCACGCGCCTCGATTTCCCAGCCGCCTTCAGGCGGCTGTGTGTTGAAACAGCATCTTCAGGCGGCAATTCTTCGCCGTCATCTCCCAGCCGCCTTCAGGCGGCTGTGTGTTGAAACTCGCAAATGGCGAGAACAGCTAAGGAAATGGATTCCCAGCCGCCTTCAGGCGGCTGTGTGTTGAAACACGCCTTTGCGCGGCATCAGGTGCAGATGGTCAACCCCAGCCGCCTTCAGGCGGCTGTGTGTTGAAACTCTACCGGCCTGAAGTGCCTTGATGAAGTTACACCCAGCCGCCTTCAGGCGGCTGTGTGTTGAAACCAGTAAAGCGACTAAAAACCATACCAAATAAGGCCCCAGCCGCCTTCAGGCGGCTGTGTGTTGAAACAAATCGACAACGCCGACGCCGTCGGCCTCAAGGTCCCAGCCGCCTTCAGGCGGCTGTGTGTTGAAACACTTCGAGAAAATCCTTGCCGCGCGCAAGGAGCCCCAGCCGCCTTCAGGCGGCTGTGTGTTGAAACCGTACACCGCCCACCGAGCGTCGGAGAAAACTGCCCAGCCGCCTTCAGGCGGCTGTGTGTTGAAACCCTCTGAATACCCCGATTTTTGCGACATCCGCCCCCAGCCGCCTTCAGGCGGCTGTGTGTTGAAACAGTTAAAGATGAAAGATAGAGAGATTTTAACGCCCCCAGCCGCCTTCAGGCGGCTGTGTGTTGAAACGGTTTATTGAGGACATTGCCGAACAAATCGGCACCAGCCGCCTTCAGGCGGCTGTGTGTTGAAACGCGTGCGCGGCTTAAGCCCAATTCCAAGTCCGCATCCAGCCGCCTTCAGGCGGCTGTGTGTTGAAACCTGTAGCCGAGGGCGCGGTTGTAGAGCTGCAGGCCAGCCGCCTTCAGGCGGCTGTGTGTTGAAACTTCATAATTTATCCTCTATGATATAGTCAAAATGTCCAGCCGCCTTCAGGCGGCTGTGTGTTGAAACAATACCGCCGCACCAACAAACACACAAACCATCCCAGCCGCCTTCAGGCGGCTGTGTGTTGAAACATACAACGCCCACCGCGCGGCAGACATGGTATGCCCAGCCGCCTTCAGGCGGCTGTGTGTTGAAACCCACTCAAGATATGGCGTAACGCCCAAAACGTATTCCAGCCGCCTTCAGGCGGCTGTGTGTTGAAACCGGCAAACACGCCGGTCGAATCCGCCAATTTAAACCAGCCGCCTTCAGGCGGCTGTGTGTTGAAACCGCTCCCCGTAATCGATGGCGTGAAAGCAGGGAGCCCAGCCGCCTTCAGGCGGCTGTGTGTTGAAACTTCGTGAACTTGGTTGATAAAGTCATCACATTCGCCAGCCGCCTTCAGGCGGCTGTGTGTTGAAACGTTAAATTTCAGCGGCGGCGTATCGGGGCGGATCCAGCCGCCTTCAGGCGGCTGTGTGTTGAAACCAGACGGCCTGCCCTGGGATGTGCCGACTATCGACAAGCCAGCCGCCTTCAGGCGGCTGTGTGTTGAAACCTTACTTTTTGCCGAGCCGTCGGCAACAGGCGCAGTCCCAGCCGCCTTCAGGCGGCTGTGTGTTGAAACATACAAGGGAAATCAAAGGCAATTGAATGCCTACCAGCCGCCTTCAGGCGGCTGTGTGTTGAAACATGTATGCATTTTTGGCATTGTATCCATGTATGCCCAGCCGCCTTCAGGCGGCTGTGTGTTGAAACCCAGCCATCAGAAGCAACATTGCAACCTTTACCGCCAGCCGCCTTCAGGCGGCTGTGTGTTGAAACATCAATAACTACGACTGAGCCGTTATTTTCTGGCCCCAGCCGCCTTCAGGCGGCTGTGTGTTGAAACTGGCTGGAAAAGGCTGCAAGCAGTGTGGGATTACCAGCCGCCTTCAGGCGGCTGTGTGTTGAAACGTCATAAAACCGACCTTTCCCAACGGGAGCAGGGCCAGCCGCCTTCAGGCGGCTGTGTGTTGAAACGAAAGATCCAACCCGAGCCTTTGAAGAATCTGAGCCAGCCGCCTTCAGGCGGCTGTGTGTTGAAACGCCGTCAGACCTTGCCGCCGCCATGAAGCAAGAACCCAGCCGCCTTCAGGCGGCTGTGTGTTGAAACTGACGCGGTTGTCGAGGTCGAGCAGGTAATGGTTCCAGCCGCCTTCAGGCGGCTGTGTGTTGAAACGCAATCTCAAAGAGCTCATCATCCGGCAAAGATTCCCAGCCGCCTTCAGGCGGCTGTGTGTTGAAACAGTTTAGTTCCTCCAAAAATTGGCGATGATGGAAACCAGCCGCCTTCAGGCGGCTGTGTGTTGAAACACGCTCGGCAATCAATTCGGCTATATGCTTGGTGTCCAGCCGCCTTCAGGCGGCTGTGTGTTGAAACTTTTAGTTTAAGAAAGAAAGACACAGAAGTCTTCCAGCCGCCTTCAGGCGGCTGTGTGTTGAAACATGTATGCAAATATGCACAAGACAAGTATGCTTGTCCAGCCGCCTTCAGGCGGCTGTGTGTTGAAACAGAATTTACACTTGCCAGACGGCCTCGACCTCGAACCAGCCGCCTTCAGGCGGCTGTGTGTTGAAACCACAGCCAAAGCTAGTGGGCAGGGATAATCTGTACAACCAGCCGCCTTCAGGCGGCTGTGTGTTGAAACTCCTGTATCACTCTTGCGCTACGCTTTTGATGATCCAGCCGCCTTCAGGCGGCTGTGTGTTGAAACATTACCGATACCAACGATGACCTGTATGAGCAACTCCAGCCGCCTTCAGGCGGCTGTGTGTTGAAACAGCTTGGCGAGCAACGCAGACGCATGGTGCAGCCCCAGCCGCCTTCAGGCGGCTGTGTGTTGAAACCCAATCGCGGCTTTTCCGTCGGCGGCTACACCGGCCAGCCGCCTTCAGGCGGCTGTGTGTTGAAACAAGACGGGAATCCGGAATATTGCCAGGCAAGAATCCAGCCGCCTTCAGGCGGCTGTGTGTTGAAACTCGCCGTACAAAAACGCGGCAAAGACGGCAACTTCCCAGCCGCCTTTAGGCGGCTGTGTGTTGAAACCACAAATCCAACAAATGGCGGAAGTAGTGAAGCCCCAGCCGCCTTCAGGCGGCTGTGTGTTGAAACAGCAAATCGATTAATTAGTGTTGCTTCATGCGAAGCCCAGCCGCCTTCAGGCGGCTGTGTGTTGAAACCGTGAATGAATATTTTTCGGCCAGCCCATTCTTTATCCAGCCGCCTTTAGGCAGCTGTGTGTTGAAACGACTGGGAAGAAGGCGTGGTAGGTGTAGAACTGTCCCAGCCGCCTTTAGGCGGCTGTGTGTTGAAACAGTGTTGACACCTTGACCGCCACCGAACGCCAAGACCAGCCGCCTTTAGGCGGCTGTGTGTTGAAACGATGTCGTTGCGGTTGACCTTGACCGAACTTTCAAACCAGCCGCCTTTAGGCGGCTGTGTGTTGAAACAAGCCTTTGAATTGCTTGCTTGCTGAATTTGCGCCCAGCCGCCTTTAGGCGGCTGTGTGTTGAAACCAGTGGAACCTATGTGGTGCCTTTTTAAGTTCATCCAGCCGCCTTTAGGCGGCTGTGTGTTGAAACCCCGGCTATAGCCTTGCACAGTTACATTCAATCATCCAGCCGCCTTTAGGCGGCTGTGTGTTGAAACAGCTCATTATCGAAGCCCCAAGACTTGACGATATCCCAGCCGCCTTTAGGCGGCTGTGTGTTGAAACTTCCTGAAGTGCCTGATAGTTACATGCAGCTGACCAGCCGCCTTTAGGCGGCTGTGTGTTGAAACCAAAGGAATCAGCTTAGTTGGCAGGCGATGGGGACCAGCCGCCTTTAGGCGGCTGTGTGTTGAAACAGAAATTCGACAGGATTCATGATTACGCCTCACTCCAGCCGCCTTTAGGCGGCTGTGTGTTGAAACCTGTAGGTTTCCTGTTTGTTTCCCTGTAGGCTTCCCCAGCCGCCTTTAGGCGGCTGTGTGTTGAAACCGCCAAATCCATCGCGCTCTGACTGAAAGCGCAAACCAGCCGCCTTTAGGCGGCTGTGTGTTGAAACGGTGCTGAACACGCACTTACGGAAAAAATAACAACCAGCCGCCTTTAGGCGGCTGTGTGTTGAAACATCTCATCAAACGGATAAGCACATTTCCCCTGCCAGCCGCCTTTAGGCGGCTGTGTGTTGAAACCCAACAGGGCGCGCCGCGAACGGTTTATAAAAATCCCAGCCGCCTTCAGGCGGCTGTGTGTTGAAACTCGCAAATGGCGAGAACAGCT
>ERZ772909.1652-NODE-1652-length-12035-cov-3.298414_pt1 | contig 12035 bp, 12 predicted proteins | sample MGYA00511137_ERZ772909 | MGnify/ENA primary metagenome ERZ772909 (study PRJEB29015, sample SAMEA2738095) | human oral metagenome | biome: human oral; feature: human-associated habitat; material: saliva | place: China | collected 2270 ... | reverse complement strand
CAAGAGTTGCACTTGCTAAAATACTTCTAGAAGAACCAGATTTATTAATACTTGACGAGCCTACCAACCATTTGGACTTAACATCTATTGAATGGCTTGAAAAAATTTTAAAAGACTATAAAGAAAATAAGATAGAAAAGGAAAGTGAAAAAGAAAATGAACATTAATCTAATTGATGATAGGAGATAGAATGATAGAAAAAATAAAAACAGAATCAGGAATAACTTTGATTTTAGATAAATTAGAAAATATTTCAACTTGTTCAGTAGGAGTATTTGTAAAAACAGGCTCAAAAGATGAAAGTGATGAAGAAGAAGGAATATCGCATGTATTGGAACATATGATTTTTAAAGGTACAAAAAAAAGAAATTATAAGCAAATATCAGAAGAAATTGATTATTTGGGTGCGAGTATTAATGCTCATACAACAAAGGAAGAAACAGTATTTTATATAAATGGATTGACAGAATTTTTGGAAGAGTCTGTAGATATTTTATTTGATATTGTTACAAATTCAAAGATAGACAACACGGAACTTGAAAAAGAAAAAGATGTAATAATTGAAGAAATACAAATGTATAAAGATACGCCGGATGATTTAGTATTTGAGTTAAATTATTCAAATTGTATTGAAGGACAATATAGTAAACCGATTATTGGAACAGAAAAAAGTGTAAAAAGTTTTTCAAGTGAAATGATTAAAAAATATTATATTGAAAGATATACGAAAGATAATTTAATTATTGTATTGTCTGGAAATTTTGAAAAAGATAAAATTATAAAAAAAGTTGATGAATATTTTGGGAAATTAAAAGAAAATAAAGTTGATAGAAGAGAAAAAATAGAATTTGAATTTAAGTCTGGAAAAGAAATTTATACAAAAGATATAAATCAAGTTAATATTTGTATATCACATAAAGGAAAACCTTATAATGCAGAAAATAGAATTTATAATGATATTGTAGCAAATATAGTTGGTGGTTCAATGAGTTCAAGATTATTTCAAGAAATTAGAGAAAAAAATGGACTAGCATATTCTGTCTATACTTATAATCAATATTATGAAAAAGGTGGAGTTGTATCAACTTACATAGGAACGAATTTAGAAAACTATGAGAATGCAATAAATATTACTTTAAAAGAATTTGAGAAATTACGTGAGAATGGAATAACTGAATTTGAATTGCAAAAAGCTAAAAATAAATATTTAAGTAAAATATCTTTTTCAATGGAAAATCCTAGATCAAGAATGAGCATAATTGGGAATTATTTTACAAGAAAAAGAGAAATAATTAATATTGAGGAATTAAAAAAACAAATAAAAAATATTAGTTTAGGAAATATAAATAGATTTTTAAAAACAGAATTTTTAGAAAAAAATATAACAATATTAGGTAATGTGAAGGGATAAAAATGTTTCAAGATAGAAAAGTATTAGAAACAATAAAAATAAATTGGCTTAGAGCAAATAAAATATTACTTTTATATGTGTATGCACTTGTAACGATTAGTACAATATTTGTTTATAGTGCAACAAGATCACAAAAATTTGTATTTCAAAATTTATTATGGATAGGAATTGGGAGTGTACTTGTTATAACTTTATCATTTATAGATTATAAAATTTTAAAAAAATATATTTGGTATTTATATGGTGGAAGTGCATTAATGCTTTTATTAGTTCGTTTTGTAGGGAAAAAAACATTGGGAGCACAAAGGTGGCTAAAAATAGGACCATTTCAATTACAGCCGTCAGAATTTGTGAAAATAGCAATAATTGTAATAATAGCATTTTGGATTGTAGAAAAATATCAAAAAGGAATAAATAACTTAAAAGATATTGTAATGGCAGTAATTCCAGTAACACCGTTACTAGCTTTAATATTATTTCAGCCAGATTTAGGTACCACACTTATAACAGTAGTTGCTTATTTAACAATGATATTTTTGTATGGAGCAAATATGAAACCTATATGGCTTATTGGATTTTTAGTTGTTGTATCATTGTATCCTGTATATAAATTTGTATTAAGTGATTATCAAAGAACTAGAGTAACGACATTTTTAAATCCTGAAGCTGATGTGCAGGGAAGTGGTTGGCATGTAACCCAATCAAAAATTTCGGTAGGAGCAGGAGGATTTTCAGGGGCAGGAGTATTTCAAGGAAGCCAAAGCAGGTTAGAGTTTTTACCGGAAGCACAAACTGATTTCATATTTTCGGTAATTTCTGAAGAGTGGGGATTTGTTGGATCAACGGGTGTAATTTTGTTATATTTTTTACTAATATTTGAAATAATGCAAGTAAGTAGTTTTATTCACGATCAATTTGGAAAACTCATATTATATGGAATAAGTGGAATATTTTTTATGCATGTTATTGTAAATATAGGAATGACAATAGGATTAGTTCCTGTAACAGGGAAGCCGTTGTTATTTATGAGTTATGGTGGAAGTTCATTTCTTGCCGCATTTATAATGATAGGACTTGTAGAAAGTATAAAAATAAATGTAGAAGAATAAAATAGGAGAAATATGATTTTTTTTGAAGATATTGTAAATAGTGAAACTGAAAATATGAGAATAGATAGATATTTGAAAAAAGTGTGTAAAAATGAAACAATGTCACGTATATTTCAAGCGTTAAAAAAAGGAGATGTACGAGTAAATGGTAAAAAAATAAAAGAAAATTATAGACTTTTATTGAATGATAATATACAAATAAAATATCTAAATGTTCAAAAATTTGGAAAAAATAAAGAAAAAACAAACTTAAATTATAATAAAAAAAAATATAAAGATATTATAATTTTTGAAAATGATGAATTTTTTATTGTAAATAAGCCGAATGATATACCAATGCATAAAGGTACAGGGCATGATTTTGGGTTATCTGAAATTTATAAAGATATGTTTCAAAATGATGATATAAATTTTGCAAATAGACTTGATTTAGAAACATCAGGACTGGTGATTGGTTGTAAAACAATGAAATTTTTAAGGTATATTTCAAAGAAAATTAGAAATAATGAAGTAATAAAAAAATATATAACTGTAGTGCATGGAAAAATAAATGAAAAAAATTTTGAAATAAAAAATTATTTAGAAACAACAGAAGATAGAGTAAAAGTTTATAATAATGAAAGAAAAAATGCAAAATTAAGTGTAAGTCAATTTACAAAAATTGAAAATATGGAGATAAAAAATTTAGAAAATATAAAAGAAAAATCATATCTTGAGGTCAATCTTATTACAGGAAGAAAACATCAAATAAGAACTCAATTATCTAATAAAGGATTTCCAATAATAGGAGATAAAAAGTATGGTAAAAGAGATATGGTAAAAATATTTTATTTGTGTTGTTATTATATTGCATTTGATGAATATGTTTTTGAATTAAAAAATAAATATTTTGTGTGAGTAAATAATGTTTGTAATTAGTTATTTTAAAAAAAATATGTTATAATATGGTTTGTAATAAAGTAATAAATTCATGTTAATTAAAAATTAAATGAGGTGAAAAAATGGGATTATTTTCTAGAAAAAAAAGTAAAAATAAATATGTTACATTGACATCAAAATCAAGTTTAACTATGGATGTAGTAGATGATAATAAATGGAAAAAATGTCCGAAATGTAATGAAATAATTTATAATGAAGATTTGAAAAAAAACTTAAATATATGTACTAAATGTGGTTCGTATTTTAGATTAACAGCATTTGAAAGAATAGAATTGTTAATTGATGACGGAACATTTATAGAAGAAGATATGCTATTAAATTCACAAGATTATTTAGAATTTCCAAATTATAAAAATAAACTTGAAATAGCGAGAGAGAAAAGCCGAATGCTTGATGGAGTTTTAAGTGGAATTGGTAAAATAAACGGAATAGAAGTAAGTATTGCTGCAATGGAATTTAATTTTATGGGTGGAAGTATGGGTTCTGTTGTTGGTGAAAAAATAACGAGAGCTTTGGAAAGAGGACTTGAGAAAAAAATACCGGTAATTGTAGTTTCAAGTTCAGGTGGAGCAAGAATGCAAGAAGGAATTTTATCATTGATGCAAATGGCAAAAACTTCAGGAGCTGTAAAAAAATTAAATGAAGCGGGAATACCGTTTATATCTGTACCTGTAGATCCAACGACTGGAGGAGTAACAGCTTCATTTGCAATGTTAGGAGATGTAATTGTAACAGAGCCAAATACATTGATTGCATTTGCAGGACCTAGAGTTATAGAACAAACAGTAAATCAAAAATTACCAAAAGGGTTTCAAAGAGCAGAATTTTTATTGGAACATGGAATGGTTGATGTTATAGCAGAAAGAAAAGATTTAAAAACAACAATCTATAATATAATTGAGAAATTAGTATAGTTTGGAGGGAAATATGAGTATAAAAGATGAAATTAAAGAACTGGAAACGAAAATAGAGGAATTGAAGCGTTTTTCAGAGGAACAAAGTATTGATTTTTCAAAACAAATTAAAGAATTAACAAAAAAATTAGAGGAAAAATATTTAGAATTTTCTGAAACGGAATTAGATTCATGGGAAAGAATACAAATTTCAAGAAATCCACAAAGACCGTACACTTTAGATTATATAAATGAATTGTGTACAGATTTTGTGGAATTGCATGGAGATAGATTATCAAAAGACGATCATGCGATTGTAGGAGGGCTTGCGACAGTTGATGGATACAAAATTATGATAATTGGACATCAAAAAGGTAGAGATATGGAGTCTAATATTTTTAGAAATTTTGGAATGGCAAGTCCGGAAGGATATAGAAAAGCTTTACGACTTATGAGAATGGCAGAAAGATTTAAACTACCAATACTAACATTAATTGATACAGCAGGTGCATATCCGGGTATTGAAGCTGAGGAAAAAGGTCAAGGAGAAGCTATTGCTAAAAATTTATCTGAAATGTTTGGACTTAAAGTGCCGATAGTATCAGTTGTAATAGGAGAAGGTGGATCAGGAGGAGCTTTAGGGATAGGAGTGGCAGATTCTGTTCTTATGTTGGAAAATAGTGTATATTCTGTAATTTCACCAGAAGGATGTGCTTCAATTTTATTTAATGATTCAACAAAGGCAGCAGAAGCAGCAAAAAGTTTGAAAATGGATGCGATAAGTCTTAGAAATTTTGGAGTAATTGATGAAATAATAGAAGAACCGGTAGGAGGAGCTCATAGAGATTTACAGAAAATGGCTAAAAATTTAAAAAATACAGTTGTAAAAGAATTTAAAAAAATAGATAAATTGACAATTGAAGAATTATTAGAAAAAAGATACAATAAATTTAGAAATATGGGTAAATTTTTTAAAACAACGGAGTAATATCTAAAAATAAAAATATCTATATCAGAAAGTAATAAAAATTGCAATTTGATATAGTTTTTTTATATCACTATATAAAAAATGATTGGAGTAATAATGATAGGAATAATTGGAGCAGTTTTGGAAGAAGCTGAAGCTATAAGAAATGAAATGAAAAATATATCAGAAAAAACAATTTATGGAATACACTTTTATGAAGGAGAAATTAATGAACAAAAAGTGGTATTTGTTCAATCTGGAATTGGAAAAGTAAATGCAGCGATTACGGCGACATTATTAATTGATAAATTTGCCGTGTCAAGAGTAATATTTTCAGGAGTTGCAGGGTCGTTACATGAAAGTGTAAATGTTGGAGATGTTGTAATTGGAACGGAAATAATACAATATGATGTCGATGCGACAGAATTTGGTTATCCAAAAGGTCAAATACCAAAGATGGCGACATTAGGATTTAAAAGTGACGAAGAATTAATAAATAAAGCAAAAAATATTAACACAAAAATAAATTTATCTTACGGTAAAATTATAACGGGAGATCAATTTGTATCGGGAAAAGATAAAAAAATATCTTTAGGAAATGAGTTTCAGGCTTTATGTGTTGACATGGAAAGTGGATCAGTGGCACAAGTTTGTTATAGATTAGGTGTACCGTTCTTAATTGTAAGATCAATTTCAGATTCAGTGTCTGATGCGTCAGGAATAGAGTATCATGAATTTGTAAAAAAAGCAGCGAAAAATTCAGTTGAAATTATACAAAATATATTATAATAATTAACATTTGGAAAGAGGAAAAATGGCATATCGTTTAGATGGGTATAAAATAATCCGAGCAATTATTGTTGTAATTTATATAATTTTTATGATTAATCAATTTAAAAAATTATATGTGGAAAGAGAAGAAAATACAAAAGAAATAATGAAAACTATATCAATACGAAAAAGTGATTTTATAAATGATGAAAAAATAAAAAATATTATAAATCAACAAAATGAAGAAAATGTAGTTCAAGTAGATGAAAATCAACAAAAACAGAATGAAGAGCAAATTAATGAAAATGAAAATAATGAAGATGGAAATATACAAAATGAGGAAAATCAAAATAAAATAACTCAAAATGAAAATGAATTAGCTGGAAATGTAAAGAAACAGCAAAATGAAAAAGATAAATTGACTAAGACAGGAAATAAAAATCAAGTTAAAACAGTAAAAAAATATATTCATGCAGCAACATTACAAACAGAAAAAGCAGCAAAAGAAGAAGCAAAAAGATTGGGTAAAAATTTTAGAGTGAATATTGTAAAAGAAAATGGGAAAGTATCTTATCAAGTTGTGTCTGTCATTACAGCAGATGCAGAAAAATTTGCAGAAATTGAAAAGCAAGTAAAACGTGGGGGGTCAAAATATTTTGTTAGAACGGTAGGTAAGTAATGATTGAAAAAAAATATAAAGGAAATACAACGCCTAAAGAAATTGTTGAAAAAATTAAAATTTCAAAAAATATTTTAATTACAGCACATATAAATCCAGATGGAGATGCTTTAGGATCTATATTAGCTTTTTACTATATGATAGAGCAATATAATGAAAAATATATTGAAAATGAAAAAAATTATATAAAATGTGATATTGTAATTGATGATAAATTGCCTAGATATATGAGGCATTTTGTTGAGGAAAATAGTTTGATAAAAAGAATAGAAAATATAACAAGTGATAAGGAATATGATTTATTCATAAGTTTAGATTGTGCTAATGCAGAAAGATATGGACAAAGTATAATTTTTAAAAATAGAGCAAAAGAAAGTATAAATATTGATCATCATGTTAGTAATACGGAACATGCTGATTATAATTATGTGGAAGATATTTGTTCTACATCAGAATTAGTATATCAATTTTTAGATTTGTTTGGTATAAAATTGAGTAAAAAAATAGCTGATTTTATGTATTTAGGAATAATAAACGACACTGGGAATTTTAGACATGATAATGTAACAGCAAATACATTTTTTGTTTGTAGCGAAATAATGAAAGCGGGAACGAATAATCATAAAATTGCAAACATAATTTTTGAAATAAGTGAAAAAAAAGTTGATATAGTTGGAGAAGTATATAAAAATAAAATAACAAATAATGAATTTAAGTTTAGATATTATTATTTATCAAAAGAAAAAATTGAACAATATGGGATTGATAAAGATGATACAAATGGGATCGCAGAAATGTTATTGAAAATTGAAGATACGGAGCTTTCACTATTTATTCGTGATGATGAAAAAGGTGGAATTAAAGGAAGTTTTAGAGCTAATGATAAATATGATGTAAATAAAATGGCTACAATTTTTGGTGGAGGAGGACATGTTAAAGCGGCAGGATTTAGGACAGAAAATATATCGGCTGAAAAAATAATAGATAAAGTATTGATGTATTTAAAGGAGTTAAATAATTAAGAGGAGTAAAGATGAAACAAAAAAGTAAACTATTAATAGTGTCTTTGTTTGTAATTATGATGTTAAATAGTTGTACATCTATTCAAAAAATGAAACTTTCAGAAAATGAAATTATATCGAGAAAAGAAGTTATAAGTAAAAGTAAAGATATTATAGAAAAAAATTATAATGAAATAATTGATATAAAAAATATAGGACTTTATAAAAATGGATATGAAAATTGGAAAATTATTTTATATGGGAAATTATATTTTTATAAAATAATTATGAAAGAAAATGGAGAAATAGTAAAAATAGAAAAAATAAATTATAAATAAAAATAGCACAATTATAACTAATGTGCTATTTGTTAAACATAATATCAAAAAAGTGTAAAAAATCTTTTAGAGCAGTATTATTTTTTTCTAATTTTAATTTTAACATTGTTCCTTCAAGTAGTGAAATTAAAATTCGTGCATAAATTTCTGGTTTAATGTGTTTATATTTTTCAGGGTAAGCGTTTTGCAATGTCGTAAGGAAATATGAAAATCGTGGTTCAATTTTTCGGTATGAATTAGAAATTTCTTTTCTAATATTTTCATTAATATCACCTAATTCATTAGCAAGATTTCCTAAAGGACTTCCACCGTGAAATAGGTTGTTTTCAACATTCGTTAAATATTGAAAGAAAAAAGTTTTTAATTTATAAATTGATAAATCGTCAACGGTATTATTGAAAAAATGTATAAGATTTTCAGTATGATATTCAATTACATGAGTTAAAAGTTCTTCTTTTCCTTTTTTAAAATAATAGTAAAAAGAGCCTTTAGGAATGTTACAAACTGTAAGTATATCAGTTAATCCAGTATTTTTATATCCTTTATAATAAAAGAGTTTTGCACTCTCAATAATAACATTATTTTTTTTAGCATTTACTTTATCCATTAAATTATACCTCGCAAAAGTTATATAAATATTTTATAATTAAAAAAAAAGATTGTCAATAATAAAATAAAAAAGAAAGGAATACATAACTTTTTTGTTGTGTAAATTAAATGAAATGATAGAAAATAGAAAGAAAAAAGTAGTCTTAGGAATGTCTGGTGGAGTAGATAGTTCAGTTGCAGCAATACTTTTAAAAGAACAAGGGTATGAAGTGATTGGAGTGTTTATGAAAAATTGGGATGAAACAGATGAAAACGGAGTTTGTCCAGCAGATGAAGATTACAAAGATGTAATTTCAGTAGCAGAACAATTAGATATTCCATATTATACTGTAAATTTTGTCAAAGAGTATTGGGATAAAGTATTTACATATTTTTTAGATGAATATAAAAAAGGGAGAACTCCAAATCCTGATGTAATGTGTAATAAAGAAATTAAATTTAGAGCATTTTTAGATTATGCAATGAAAATAGGGGCAGATTATGTAGCGACAGGTCATTATGCAAGAATAATTCATGAAATACAAAACGATGGAACTATTAAGTCTACAATGTTAAGAGGAATTGATGATAATAAGGATCAAACTTATTTTTTATGTCAACTAAGTCAAGAGCAATTAGAAAAAGTGTTATTTCCAATAGGAGAATATACAAAACCTGAGATAAGGGAAATTGCTGAAAAATATAATTTGGCAACGGCAAAGAAAAAAGATAGCACAGGAATTTGCTTTATAGGTGAAAGAAATTTCAATGAATTTTTAAGTAAATATTTGCCTGCAACAGCCGGAAATATAGTTGATACTAAAGGAAATATTGTGGGAAAACATCACGGCTTAATGTATTATACAATAGGGCAAAGAAAGGGAATTGGACTTGGAAGTCCAAAAGATGGAAATGGACAACCTTGGTTTGTCGTTGATAAAGATTTAGAGAAAAATGAATTGATTGTAACTCAAGGTGATAATTCTGTACTTTATTCAAAAGGTTTAATTGCAACAAATTTCAATTTTATAAATCCAACTGAAATTTCATTTCCTTTAAAATGTACTGTAAAATTTAGATATAGACAAAATGACAGTAAAGCGACAATAAATAAAATAAATGAAAATGAATATGAAATTATATTTGACGAATCACAAAAAGCAGTTACTTTAGGGCAAATTGTTGTAGCTTATAATGGAGAAGAATGTTTAGGTGGAGGAATAATAGATAAAGTTATAAAATAATGTCACTTTTTAGATAACACTTAATATAAAGATTATAAAAAAGGTACTATTGAATTTTAATAGTACCTTTTAAAATTTATTTATTTAATTTTGATAATTCAGTGGCAATTTGAGTAGCTAGTCTAACATTATTAAACACTAATTGGATATTAGCTTCTAAACTTTTTCCAGCTGTAATTTTTTGAATTTTATCTAATAAGAATGGTGTAGTTTGTTTTCCGTGAATTCCTAATTTTTCAGCTTCTTCAACAGCTTCATTTATAGCTTTAGAAATAACATCGTAATCCATAGAATATTCTTCAGGAATAGGATTTGCTATAACAACTCCTCCATTTAAACCTAAATCCCATTTTGATTTTAGAACATTTGCAAACTCTGCAGGAGAATTTATAGCATAATCTAATTCAAAACCACTTTTTCTAGTATAGAAAGCTGGTAATTCTTTTGTTTGATTTCCTAAAACAGGAACTCCGTTAGTTTCTAAATATTCAAGTGTTAAACCTAAATCTAAAATTGATTTTGCACCAGCACAAACAACTGCAACATTTGTATTTGCTAATTCTTGTAAATCTGCAGAAATATCCATCGTAGTTTCAGCCCCTCTATGAACACCTCCAATTCCTCCAGTTGCAAATATTTTGATTCCAGCTAATGAAGCGATAATCATTGTAGTTGCAACAGTTGAAGCACCATTTAATTTATTAGCCACAATGTAAGGAATATCTCTTCTACTAACTTTTGAAACTTTTAATCCTTCTTTTCCTAATAATTCAATTTCATCTTTAGTCAATCCAGCTTTTAATTTACCGTTAATAATTGCAGTAGTTGCAGGAATACATCCGTTTTCTCTAACAATACTTTCTACTTTTAATGCCGTTTCAACATTTTGAGGATAAGGCATACCGTGAGAAATAATTGTAGATTCTAAAGCAACAACAGGAATATTATTTTCTAAGGCATGTTTTACTTCTTCACTTACCTCTAAATAATTTTTTAACATATTGATCACTCCATTTCTTCCATTATTGATTCTATATTTTTTATATTCATTTTATCTGTAATTGTGTTAATATCTAAAGCAGTAAGTGCTGAAGCAGCGACTCCATATCTTGTAGATTTTTCAATATCAAATTTGTTGAACTCCCCGTAAGCAATACCTGCAACAAAAGCATCACCTGCACCGTTTGTACTAATTACATTAATTTTAGGTGGTGCAATAATTCCATTTTTTTCTTCATTCATATAAAAGACACCTCTTGCCCCTAATGAAATGTACACTTTTTCAACGCCCTTATTAATGAAATAACTTCCAACTTTTTTCAAATCATCGTCATTGTTAATAGTTATACCACTTAAAGTTTCAGCTTCAATTAAATTAGGTTTGATAATATTAAATCTTCCAATAAAGTTTTTAACTTTTAATGCTTTTTTAGTAGAAACAGTATCTAAAATTATTTTTGGTTTTTTTCTTAAATGAGTAATAAATTCAAGAGTTTCTGTTTCTAGATTTGTATCAACTACTAATAATTCAGCAGCAGTCAATTTTTTTCTTATTGAATCTAAGTAATCAGGTGTAATGTGTTTACAAATATCCATTGAAGAAACGGCTAAGTCCATTTCATGATTTTCATCTAAAATAGAAATATACATCGCACTTTTTGTATCGGGAATAACAAGTGAATCAATAATATCAATACTTATTTTTTTCAAATATGATTGAATATCTTTTCCGTAAATATCATCTCCAAAAGCTGTAATAAATGTAGATGAAAGTCCTAATTTTCTAATATTTTCAGCTATATTTTTTCCAACTCCTCCATAAGAAATATTTATTGACCCCGGATTAGAATCTTGACGGATTAATTTATTATATGATGTACCTTGAATGTCAATATTAGTTCCACCAATAGTTAAAACATAAGGTTCTTCATTAATAATATATTTTTTACCGATGATTACTCCTTTTTTCATCAAATTACTTATATGTACTGCTATTGATGTTCTTGCACAATTTAATTCAGCCGCTAATTCTTCTTGTGTTATAAGAGGATTACTTTTAATTAAATTTACAATATCTTTTTCTCTTTCTGTCATA
>ERZ772909.1649-NODE-1649-length-12043-cov-5.995913_pt1 | contig 12043 bp, 10 predicted proteins | sample MGYA00511137_ERZ772909 | MGnify/ENA primary metagenome ERZ772909 (study PRJEB29015, sample SAMEA2738095) | human oral metagenome | biome: human oral; feature: human-associated habitat; material: saliva | place: China | collected 2270 ... | reverse complement strand
CGAAGTAGGAACGAAACATAAAAGTTTATGGCTTTTTATAAGTTTTCAGTAACGGCAGAAGCCCCCTTTTAATTGAATAACATGAAGAGATTTTTAAAAAATTACGGATATGTCTTTGCAACCATAATCATAGTAACTGTTATATTTAAAACGGTTCTTTTTATTGGAATAATCCCAAGTGAATCCATGCAGCCGACAATAGATGTAGGAAGTGGGGTTTTCGCAATCAGGGATAACCATATAAAGAGGGGTGATGTAATCATCTTCAAAGCGCCTAATAAAAATAGCATATGGATTAAACGTGTGATTGGAACAGAAGGTGACAGCATTGATATAACAGACAAGGTATATGTCAACGGGAAGGCAGACCCAATCAAGGGGAATTATGAGGAAGCACATTATAAAGTACCTAAAGGGCATATATTCGTTATGGGTGACAATAGAGATAATAGTTATGATTCAAGAATCTTTGGATTCTTAAAAGTTAATAATGTAAAAGGTAAAGCTATATTTAAGTTCCCGCTGAAACTAAGCTGTAGGTCGGGAATAGGAAGGTTGTAAATTCGCAGACAAGTATTTTGAAATATGAAAATATTCATCTGCGAAAAAGAAAGGAAAAGATATGAGCGAAGTAGTAAATGAAACAATGAATGAGGTAATGCAGGATCAGGTAAAAGAGGTAAGCGAAGCAGCCGAGGAAGCTTCGGAAGAAAAAAACTCATCTGCGAAAAAGCTAAACAAGAGGCTGGCTAGGAGATTTAGAAACCAGAGAGGTATGCTTAGAACAGAAGGTCACACGCAGGAGCGTGTAATGGGCGACTTCAAGAAAGCCTCTGCCGTACTCTTAAATGCTAAGGAACAGAAGTCTCCAATCACATTAAGGCTAATGGGTGTTGAGCCTATTAAGCCAAGCCCACAGAGACCTACCGTAATGATGCCTATATGCTACTATAATGGGTGGAAGGTCGTTATCCCAAGAGAAGAGTTCTTTGATCTCGCATATCTAAGTGACGAGGAGAGAATTAACGAAACAGAGCTGACAAGAAGAATCTATCAGTATATCGGTGCTGAGATTGATGTCATTCCACTACAGCTAATCAAGGGAAGCAAATCCGACAGAGGCGAAATTGGTCAGGATATTGTAATTGCTTCAAGAAAAGCTGCTATGGAGATTAAGAGAAACGAGTATTGGTTCGGAATTAACTCTAGGAGAAGAAAGGGTGAGACTTTTGAGGAAGATCTGATCCATGATGGTTCTCTAATTGAAGCTAGAGTTCTTGCAGCGACAAGAGGTTTTGTGTACGTTGAGGCTTTCGGAGCTGAGTGCGTTATCCCAGCGAAGGATGTATCTTATGCAAAGGTTGAAAATTGCAGAGATATTTATAAGGCTGGTGACTCGGTAGGAATCAGAGTTAAGAATGTCGTTAAGGACGAAGATGTCTGCGGAGTAAGGTTTGCTGCTTCGATTAAGGAAGCAAGACCAGATCCTCGTAAGGATGCGTTCAAGAGATATGTAAGGAACGGCATTTATCAGGGCAAGGTAACAATGCTACAGACAGATGTTGATAAGGCATCAGGAGTATTCGTTTCTCTACCAGGGCCTATTGATGTATTCTGTAAAGCCCCAAGAATGGTAATGCCAGAGATTGGCGACATTGTATCTATCCTCATAGTAGGTAAGGATGAGGAGAACCTACTTCTTTGGGGATCAATTAAGCACACGGAGAAGCAGAGCGTAAGATAGTATTTATTATTAAATAACGCTTGCGTAATTTGATTTTATATGTAATAATAATCACATAGTATGTTTAGCAGGGCCAAAAGCCCTGCTTTTCTCATATTTTAAAAAGTTAAGGAGGAATAGATATATGAGAAGTTTCAACGAAATGAAACAGCTTGCAGTGGAGATTAGAGATGAAGCTAAAGTTGAACTTATGACAGCAATGGTAGATCCATCTGCTGCACAAAAGAAGATGCTTGGTGGATGCGGAGCTGCTGGTGCTATGGTGGGAACTGTAGCGAACTTTATGGCAGTAGACTTTACTGGTCAAGCAAAGGCAATGGGTAAGAGTTTGTTCAGCATGGGTCTTATTATAGCCAATGTTGTGTTCTTCCTAGTAGCACTAATCGGATTCATCATGTATGGTGCATCTAGTGATCCACAGTCTGCAAGACAGGCTAAGGATAGGATCAAGAGAGTAGTTGCAGCTTGGATCGGAATCAATCTAATCGGACTCATTGCAGCAACTGTAGCTAAGCTGACTGCTGGCGGTAACAACGGAGCTGGTCAGACTAGCACAACAATCTAATTGTAATATCCGTTATTTCTCGGCTAGTGGGGTTTATCCCATTAGCCTTTTTTCATAAGTTAGGAGCAGATAATGAGCTGGATTCTCGGCAGTATATTTGATGTTTTACTTGGCGTTTTAAAGATGGCTTTCAAGACGCTTGCAGGTAATTTTATCGCATTATTTGGTATAAATATCGGAGCGAATTTCCCAACAATGGCAAGTCCTAGTTCTCCAACACTAGCACAAACACTAGCAAGTTACTCTGGTGACACTTCGCAAACTGCTGGGGCTAATGCTACCGATTTATTTGATGCTATTTTTCCCGTAGCGGCGTTTAAGACGACAATGATAATTGTGGCTATTGCCATACTAATTATTTTAACTGTTTTATCTCTTATTAAGGCTGGTGCGGGAATACGGGGAGCAGATCACCCAATAACGGTGCTTGGACGATTCGTTGTAAGCATGATTGGTATAATGTTCTCATATAGGTTATTTATTATATTTGAGTATTTCTTTAATACTATATACATAGAATTTCAAAAGGTTGCAATGAGTACGGCCGTTATGAATCCGTCTGGAATCAATAAGGCTGCGGCAAAACAGGCTTTAGCTGATAATACAGCGGCGGTAAACTCGGCGATAGAAAGTGCGACAACTTCATTCTTTGATCCGTCAAAGGTGAGTGGATATATGGACGTTACAAATCAAGGCGTAGCCGCAGTAGATAAAACGGCTGGAACTTTGTTTTTTACGCTTATCTGCATTATATGTCTTGGTGCAATCATAATAAATTTCTTTAAGCTTTTACTTGAAATGGTAGAGCGATATGTGCTTCTGGGTGTTCTGTTTTACACAGCACCACTTCCGTTTATAGGTATTGGCTCAAAAGATACTATGCCAGTATTTTCTTCATGGGTAAGAATGGTATTTTCGCAGTTCATGTTAATGATATTAAATGCGTTCTTCCTGAACTCGTTCTTCGGGGCAATGTTTACGTTTGGCAATCTCGGAATCAATAACATGAAAAAGATGAATATGACATCATACCTTGTATATATGTTTGCTTTGGTTGCTTGGCTAACAATTGGCCAAAAGGTAGACCAGCATATGAGAGCTTTAGGGCTATCTACTGCACAGGCTGGTGGAAATCTCGGAAGGGCGCTTGGAGGAGCTATTGGTACGGCTTACGGACTATCTAAGCTTGCAACTGGAGCTAACAGAGCGCTTAGAACTGCTAGTGGTGGTAAGTTCGGAAAAACAAACCCAGCAGACCGCATGTCTAAGGCAAACAAGGCATTTGGCCAGACTGCTGGTGGTCAAGCATTTGGTTCAAGTAAAGTTGAACGAGGCGAGGGTGCTTATAAGAAGGCTATGGATAACCTCAAGAAGCAAAACCCAGCACTTGCTAAAAGTCTTAGCGGTAATGAACACGCAATCAATAAGGCTGCAACAAGCATAGGTAGAGGCGAGCAATCACTTAAATTCAATAATGGTGGTATGATGAGAACTCTCGATCAGGATAAGTTTAATAAACTTGATAAGGCTGATAAGGCTAACTTCACAGCTAACGGTGATGGCACTTATTCAGGATTCTTTGCAGGGTCTGGAGATAATTCGCCAATACTAGCTGCAAGGAGTGCTGCTGGTGCTAAAGCTCTTAACAGAGAAATGCAGGGTATTTATGATAAGTATTCGGATGATGCTAAAAGCCAAATGTCTACATCATTTGGGGATTCTGTAACTACGCTTTATGGCGGTGGTAAGGATCTTAATGAGATTGTTATGGGTTCGTCTGCTGCATCTGTAACGCCAGCACATGATATATTTGCAGGTAGATATACGGGTGATGGTAATAATATGCTTAATGGATTTTCTACAGCAAATTATGATTCTGGTAAAGATGCTCTGGGTCACTATACGACAGGCGAAGCTATTTTCGGCCTTAAAAGAGGAGATGACATTACTGGGTCGTTTGATGGTTATGACAAGATAGTTGTACCAAACACAGAAGATGAGATGTGTAATGCAGATGGCTCTCATGGTGTTATGCCAGTATATGCTGATGGAGAAAAAATGTATGCTGTTCAGGTAGCTTCATTAGACCCTAGAGTAATCGCAGAAAACGAAAATTGGGTTTCTGATGCACAAAAAGGTGTAGTTAATGGAGCTGATGCTATATTAATTGATGGAAGAGCTATGATAGAACTTGAAGGTGCTGGAGCTTTTGAAAACTCACTTGCTAATGGCAACATAACGCCAGATCAGGCAAATGCGATTTACTTTAAGCCAAAGCCACTTCCAAGACAAAAGGATGCGTTCGAGGAATTCGCAATGTAACGAAAGGAGGATGACAGCGTGGGCGATTTAAATAACAACATGAACGAAAGTGCTGGTAGAGAGCGCCAAGCTGTTAATGCCGCAAGAAGAGCCAAGAACGCAGCTAAAAGTGCTAAAAAGGCTGCCGCCGAGGGAGCTTCCAAGAAGGCAGCCACTGGTGCTGGTTCAAAGGCAGCTACAATTAAAGGCGGTGCAGCGGCTGGCCCAGTAGGTCTTGCTATTGGAGCAGCTGTTGCAGTAGCTCAATCTGAAACGGGCAAGAAACTTATTATTGGATTCTTGATTATATTTATCCTTGTTCCAGCAATACTTCTTATGTCTCTTCCTAATCTTCTCTGGAATGTAATATTTCACGTTGATGATGAAATAGATCCAATTCAGGATAAAAAGATAGAACAAGAGCTTAATGCTGATTCAATCAAGCAAAAAGAACAAGAATATGCTGATATAATAAGCTCTCATCTTACAGATTCGCATGAGGCTGTCTACGATAAGATAAAAGCAAAGGCAAAAGCTGATGGAGTCGATTATGAAGCAACACAAGCAAACATAGTTGACTCTACAGATTTTCTCGGAGCTGAGCAAACAAAGAACATGGATGCTCAATATCAAACTGAACATGCTTTTTATGATGCCTTAAAGAAAAAGGGATATTCACAAACGGCATCTCTTATAGCTATGGCCGCCGCATCTTATTACACAGGATCTAAATCCGATTATAATATAGATGCCATTGGTAGTGAGGGCCTTAGGGGTGATGCTACAACCAAGGTTGGTATTATAAAACTCGATAAAGATGGCTATGAGAAATGGCTCAAGAAAAAGTTTGATCCCAAAGATGGTAGTGAACTTAAAACTAAGGCTACAGACGTATCTAATCAGGCAGTTTATTTTGATGTTATGGCCAAAGACAAGCTTAGCAAGGCTGAATATAAAGCTTTAAAGAAAGAATCTGATACAAGTAAAGCAGCTAAGTCTATAGTTAAGATAATAAACGCTGATGACGGGGGCGCTAAGCAGATCGTCAAAATCTCTGAAACAATGAAGCAAAAACATTTGATTGGAAGGAGTGATGGCTCTAGCGATACGTCAGACAAGAGCGCTGATGTATCAACTACAAAGACAAGCGACAATCGTGCAGCTGATAAGCTTTCGGCTATTAGAGGTAAGTCTGGCTATCCATCTAAAGAGATTGAAGCTCAAAAGAAGGCTGCTCTTGCTAAGTATAAAAAGAACAAATCTAAGCTTGATGAAATATACAAGACTATGTTATCTAGTGGTCTTAGCCCTGCGGCGGCCGCTGGTATGCTTGGTAACTACTGGCAAGAATCACGCTGGAATACATCTGCTATATCTAGTGATGGTCATGGTTCTAAAGGAATAGGACAGTGGACTGGCGGTAGAGAAACAGCTCTTCGTGCTTTCATAAAAGAAAAAGGTGGAGATTTTAATGATATTTCACTCCAAGCAAAATTCGGCGTATACGAGATTAAAGAGGGTAGAGAACATAAGTCATTTGGTAATTCGAAAAAACTAAATGCATATGCAAAAGGTTTCTTCTCTGTTCCGTTAATAAAGAGTTATAAGGAGTATGCAGCTTGTGATGACCCTCTTACTGCTACAGTTAACTATGCTGCCTTGATAGAAAGGCCTTCTGTTCAGAAGGCGAATTTGGCATCAAGATATGCTGGAGCAGAAGTTATCCTGGAGCAATGCGGTGGTATCTCAGCTTCTTCATCTGGAGGAAGTGGAGATCCAAGCAATATAGGTGCTGGTTCAAGGCAAATGGCGTTAATACTTGCTGCTTTTTCTGTAAAAGAAGATCAGCTCTATCCTGTGCCTAAAATTGAGGCTGATAAAGAAGAGCCAAAAACGTGGTTTGGTAAAGCTTATAAAACAGTTAAGTTCTTTACGTGGGATAAACTTAAATTCAAGTATCAAGAATGGCGTAGGCATACGCAGCCTAAGAAAGACTTAGAAGAAGCACTAAGTAGCCATAATGGAGAGCTTTATGATGTTGTTTATGGTGATATAGTTGAAAATGACGAAGGTAAAAAGGTTTATGCTTCTGTCGAAATTAAACCAGCTTCGTCAGATAAAATTATGTCTAGCGTGTTTGGAATGAATCCAGATGATATATATAAAACCGAGGACGGAGTATTACTTGCTGGCAAAGACACAAGGGTCGGTGATGTTGTAACGACTACTGCTGATAACCATATGGAAATGCTATATGGCAATCACGATTATGGAAGCGGTGAAGGAAGTGCTGACGGAAGTGGCCTAATGGGAACAGTTGGTTCTGGTAAACTTGGTAATCCGCTTGGTAATGCATCTTGGACCATTATTGCGACAAGAACATCTGATGGAAGATGGGGCAAGAGACCAGGTCATATGAGAGGTTTTCATGATGGGTTAGATATGGTTACTGTTGGCGTTAAAACACCTCCTGTTTATGCAGCAGAAGATGGTAAGGTTGTATATGCTGGTTATGGTAGTGGCTATCAAAAGCATGTTATAGTTCTACATCCTAATGGATATTCAACACTATATGGCCATATGTCGGCAATCACAGTTTCTAAAGGACAGACAGTAAAGAAAGGTCAGCAAGTTGGTAATGTTGGTAATGGTGACGGCAAGTATGGTTATCACCTCCACTTTAGAGTCCATAAGGGAGATAACGGAAACGGAGCGGATAATCCTGCTGTATCGGTAGATCCAGAAACTTTGATCGAAAAAGGTAAAGGTTTCAGAAAATAATCACCTAAGCCTATTGGATTTGAAGCTCGATATGTTATAATGAATATGGGCTTAGGTCCACTCCTTTCTTTGTTGTAAACAAAAGATTGGTTTTTCATTTTTATTTTCTGGAAGAGGGCGAGAGATTCGGTTTAAAAGCCAAGTCTCCTCGCTCTCTTCTTTTACAAAACGCTTGATAAATGTTATAATAAGCCCATGAAGAAAAATAAAGCTATCAAATATAGAATATATCCAAATAAAACGCAGCAAGATCTTATTTTAAAGACTTTCGGTTGTTGTCGTTTTGTTTATAATTACATGCTTGAAATGAGTATTAATGCCTATAAAAATGGCGAGTCTTTCTGTACCAGAAATAGCTTTGGTTATTTATTAACTTCACTTAAAAAGGAATTTATTTGGCTTAAAGAAGTTGATTCAAGGGCGTTAGTATCTGCTAACAATAATCTAGCAGCAGCGTTTTCGAACTTCTTTAAGAAAAATGCAAATTTCCCGAAGTTTCATAAAAAGAAGTTTGTGGGTTCTTATACAACAATGTGCGCAAATAGGAATATTGCTCTTTTGGATAAAGGTATTAAATTACCTAAGCTTGGCAAGGTAAGGGCTTCACTACACCGTATGCCAAAGAAAGACTGGAGGTTAAAATCGGCTACGGTGTCACAAAGTTCTGATGGGAAGTTTTATGCTTCCATCCTCTTTGAGTATGAGAGCGATATTAACTACCAAGTGGATCTTAATAATGCCATAGGGCTTGATTATGCATCTAATGGTCTTTTCGTTGACAGCAATGGTAAAAGGGGAACAAATCACAAGTTTTATTGTGAATCCCAGAAGAAACTAGCCAAAGAACAACGTAGGCTTTCTCGCATGAAAGGTTCTAAAAAGAATGCGCCTAAATCAAATAATTATATTAAACGGCTTCGCAAAGTGAATAAGCTACATAGACATATTGCTAATCAGCGCTTGGATAACCTGCACAAAATATCAACTGAGATAGCCAATCAGCATGATGTTGTTTGTGTGGAATCCTTAAATATGCAATCTATAGCAAATCGTAGTTTTGGTAATGGTAAAGCCACACTTGATAACGGATATGGCATGTTTCTTCGCATGCTGGAATACAAACTATCTGACAGAGGTAAAGTTTTTGTTAAGGTAGATAGATTTTATCCGTCATCACAGTTTTGCAGTTGCTGTGGCAATAGGAAGAAACTGACACTTGCTGACAGAATCTATAAATGTGATTGCGGACTTACAATAGACCGTGATCTAAACGCTGCAATCAATATCCTAAATGAAGGATTACGCCTACTTAATGAAGTAGCATAAATAAAATGTTTAGTAGGGATGGAATAGCCCGAACTTATACGCTTGTGGACATTGTGTAAGACGTAAGTTGTCCTTTATGGATAGCTTATGCAGTAATGGTTGAAGCAAGAAGCTCGGTAATTTATTGCCAAGTAGTTCACGATGATGATAACTATGAGTTTTAAGGAGACTGACATGCACGATGACAACTATGAACAGGCCCAGTATTTCATTCCAATCAATATAGGAGATGATGGTGGAGTTCTTGGAGGACGGTTCAAAAAAAGAAATATGATAGAAGCGGTGGTTATAGGGCTGCTTCTTACACTTGTATGGAAGATCATATTCTATCCATATGACATAATTGTAAAAATAGTGGCATACATAATACTAGTTATACCAGTAGTTCTTTTCGCTATTGTTGGAGTAAATAACGAGTCATTCTTAGAGTTTCTTTTAGAATATCTCGCATATAAGAAAAAGAGGCGAAAAATGAAATTCAGGCTTCCAATGAAACTTTCTGAAAAAAGGAAGAAAAAGCTATTGGGAAAGTAAGCTGGGTATGCTATAATATGAGTAGGCAAAGGGTTATCAATAGCTCAAAGCCTAAAGAATACCGTAGGGTATACGGGAATTTGCGCTTGTGGAGATCATAATAGGACATAGCGAAAACCAAGCAATAATTGTCCTCATGGTCGTTGAAGCAAGAATCCTCCATTGTGGGGAGTATCAAAATTAAGGGTGCGGGCAACATCCTACAGGCGTGATGCCAAACTTCCACGAAGATTGCCCTTCCTTTGTTTTAGTAATAATGATTTTGTACGGGCATGAGAGAGGGTTTTCCCTCTCTTTTGCTTTGCCAAAAAGGAGAAAATAAATGAAAAAGTTTTTAATAGTATTAATGATATTAACAATTCCGCTTTCGCTTGCAGCCTGCGGTAAAGATAAGGTCGCAACAAAGAAGGGCGAAGCAATTAAATATACACTTGATGAGATTTATGAGAATAATAAGTTTGGATTTTATGTTAAAAACACAGATAATACATTTACGCCACTAAACAGATCGGTACAAGGTTACGAAGAACCATCAACTGATCACGATCCAACCAGAAGTTTGTGGTGGGCCAATGTAGATAATAAAAAGCAGAAACTTGATTATGATAAAATCACGCCTAGGGTTACAAGCAAGACTCCACTAGTTGCTGTTTTCAAAAAGCAAGATGATATGCCTAAAGAATATACGCTAGAGAGATTTAAGTCTCTTGGATATACTATTGGCGCAAGAGTTTCCCTTGGTGATGATGAAAACTCTATGTTTATATCAACTCAAAATGTATGTTCTGGCTCGCAAGTTACCACTGTATTCACTAGCCCAGATCTTGATGAGCTACTAGAGATAAATAAGATAAACAATTCTAAGAAGCTGCCATTTAGCAATGTCGATACAGATGTAAATGCGCTGGTTGGACTTCAAAAGAATAAGTTTTATAAGCTAACGCTATTTGTAGGCACACAGACAAAAACTGTAACGGTTAAGGCAGACACTAAAGTATTTAAATCTGCGGAGATAACAGTGCTGAACGACCCAATCAAGAAAACAGGAAAGCAGTATTTTATTGTTAACTTACCAGATAACTTAAAAGAGGGGTATTTTTATTTAAATGATCTCGGAATGTTTAAACATTAGAAGAAAAATGATAGTGATTATAATAGTTATGATAGCTGTTATGAGTTTGTGTTCGTGTCAGGATAAACAAAAGCATAGCACGAGGCAAGCAAAGCATATTGATTTATCTAAGATGAATGAAAATGTGGAGTATAGCGAGATGACTAGAATAATAGCTAGTATAGATAAATACCGTGGAGATATGTTAAAGGTACACGGAACATATTATATGATTGGCAAGGGTAAGGTCATTAGGTTTTATGATGCTAATAGATGCTGCTCTATTGATGTTGATTTTGAAAGTAACGACAGCTTCTCTGATGGGGAGAATATAACGATAGAGGGCAAACTAGATAGTTATTATGCTGAGGATAATGATCTTGATAAACTACCAATCATAAAGAAAGCGAGGAGATTATAGTGAAAAAATGATAAGGTCGATAAAAGTGAGATTAAGTCCAAATAATAAACAGCTTACTAAGTTATTTCAATATGCTGGATGTGCAAGATTTGCTTATAATTGGGCTATTACAAGAGAACAGGAGAACTATAAACAAGGGGGTAAATTTTTATCGGATAGTAAATTACGAAAAGAGTTTACACAGTTAAAGAAGCTAGAAAAATACAAATGGTTAAATGAAGTTAGTAATGATGTGACAAAACAAGCAATTAAAGATGCTTGTAATGCCTATAAGAGATTTTTCAAAGGACAATGCAAATATCCTAAATTTAAAAACAAAAAGCGTTCCACTCCGTCTTTTTATCAAGATAATATTAAGATCCAGTTCACCAATACTCATGTGAAGATTGAAAAGTTTTCAACGAGCAAAAAGCGCAACAAACAAAAATTAAATTGGATCAAACTTTGTGAAAAAGGAAGAATCCCAATTGGCTGTAAATACATGAATCCACGTTTTACTTATGACGGATTGTATTGGTATGTATCGGTTAGAATTGAAGTAGATGATAACACTACCCTCCCATTAAATGAAGGTGTTGGAATTGATTTAGGTATAAAAGATTTAGCAGTTTGTTCTGATGGAAATACTTATAAGAACATAAATAAAACACAAAAAATAAAGAAGTTAGAGAAAAGAAAACGCAGGTTACAGCGTTCCATATCGAGAAGGTATGAAAAAAATAAGAAAGGAGTAAGTTACTGTAAAACAAGTAACATTATAAAAAGAGAAAAAGAACTTTTGAAATTAGTAAAACGATTAACAAATGTTCGTCAAAATTACTTACATCAAATAACATCTGAAATCGTAAAACGAAAACCAAGTTTTATCTGTATAGAAGATTTAAATGTAAGTGGAATGATGAAAAATAGACATTTATCCAAAGCAGTGCAACAACAAAAATTTTATGAATTTAGGAGACAGATTGAATATAAATCTGAATGGAATAACATTACTGTAATTATGGCAGATAGATTTTTCCCAAGTTCTAAACTTTGTAGTTGCTGCGGAAATATTAAAAAAGATTTGAAACTGTCAGATAGAATCTATAAATGTGAATGCGGAAACGTCATAGATAGAGATTTTCAGGCAAGTTTAAATCTAAAAACGTATGGAGAAAATGTTTTAAAACAATCTGTAGTATAACACTTTTACGTTATTACAGACATGTACCGAGCGTTAATCGGGAATTTACGCCTATGGAGAGTACAAGAACTTGTGAG
>ERZ772909.1642-NODE-1642-length-12080-cov-13.084407_pt1 | contig 12080 bp, 9 predicted proteins | sample MGYA00511137_ERZ772909 | MGnify/ENA primary metagenome ERZ772909 (study PRJEB29015, sample SAMEA2738095) | human oral metagenome | biome: human oral; feature: human-associated habitat; material: saliva | place: China | collected 2270 ... | reverse complement strand
CTTACACATTCGTATGGATTGCAACTCCTGGTATCATGATTTTCATCGCTGGTATTGTTGGTGGTTTCATCCAAAAAGCAAAAGCTGGCGAAATCTTTGGTACATTGGGTAGCACAGTTAAAAACTTGAAATTCACATACCTTACAATCATCACAGTTGTTATGACAGCTAAATTGATGACATACTCTGGTATGACTGCAGACATTGCAAAAGCAATGGTTGCTGGTACAGGTTCCTTGTACCCACTATTCGCTCCTATCGTAGGTGCGTTGGGTGCCTTCTTAACTGGTTCCGGTACAAACTCCAACGTATTGTTTGGCCCACTTCAAATCGCAGCAGCTCAAGGCTTAGATCCTACAAACTGGGAAGACCTTGGCTTCTGGTTAGCAGCTGTTAACTCCGGTGCAGCTGGTATCGGTAAAATGTTGTCCCCACAATCCATCGCGATTTCCATTGGTGCCGTAGGTCCTGCTTTGAAAGCATACCTAGAAAACCACAAAGAAATTAACGCGGAAGAAGCTCACAACTTAGAACATGAAATCGAAGCAAGCGTTATCATGAACAGCGCATTCAAATACTTCTTGATCTTCATCGTTATGCATGGTTGTATCTCCTTCTTCGGTCAACATTTCATCCATGAAATTCACCACTTCTTCTTCTAAGAACTGGTAACAATACAAAAAAGAACAGCTCTTCACGAGCTGTTCTTTTTTGTTGCCACATATGAAAATACTATATATAACATGACTTAATGATACTACAGTTTAGAGTTCACTAATTTGCAGTTTAGAGTTCACTAATTTGCTACATATAATTGTAATAATCTATTAATAAGCCTCTTGCTCTACTTCCCATTTAGTAACGGTCCCAGTATCTGCATCAATTTCAAAATCATATTCATAACCGTTATAATGTATTTCACCTTCATACTCTAAACGGCCATTCTCATAATCACGATTGAATTCAGTTACATTTGCAACTGTTGCACCCGGCACACGTGCTAAGGCACTTTGAACAGCCTTATCAGAACTAATAGCTTCTACAGAAGAAACTACAGTAGTCCCTAGTACAGCCACTACAGCCAAAATCAAAAATTTTGCCATCTTTTTCATATAATTCTCTCCTACACACATAAATTGAATTAATATTCTAAATATAAATAATATCAATTATTGTAATTGATAAGAAAAAAGATAGCAAATCATAATTCTTAACAAGAAAAATCTATAGAAATTATCTACCAATCATGTTACAATACATCGTATCAAATAGAAAAAATTAAATGCAGTCTGCGAAGTGCGATTCGCAGGCTTTTATTTTTCCCATTTTAAGATAGGAGGATTTTATGACTCAAGAAAATTCTGCTAAGGTTTCCTTTATCTTGGTAGTATTCCTTGGCATGTTAACAGCTATTACACCGCTCGCAACAGATCTGTATTTACCTGCATTACCGATTATGCCTGGCGAATTAAATACAACAGCATCAAATATTCAAATGACCATAGGTGTTATGACCTTTGGCGTTGCCTTAGGTCAATTATTTGGTGGCCCTATAAGTGACACAATGGGGCGTAAGCTACCACTTATTATAGGTAATCTACTATGTGTTATCTCTGGTATTATATGTGCCTATGCGCCTAGTATTGAAATACTTTTACTGGGTCGATTTCTACAAGGCTTAACCGGATCTGTAGGCGTTGTAATTGCCAAAGCCATCGCTCGAGACTTTGCATCCGGTCAAGAATTAACAAAACTTTTTGCCTTACTCATGATGGTTAACGGCCTCGCACCAGTCCTTGCGCCTTTAGTAGGTGGTCAACTGCTCTTATTTACTACATGGCGTGTAATCTTTGTTATCTTAGCAGTATTCTCTGCTATTTTATTGGTAGGCTCTTTTCTTTTCCGTGAAAGCTTACCAAAAGAAAAACGCGTTACTGGAGGCCTTGCTACGGCTACAAAGAACTACTTTACACTGATTAAAGATAAATGTTTCCTGGGGCAATCTTTAATTCAATTCTTTGCTTTCGGCGCTTTCTTTGCGTATATCTCTGGTTCATCCTTTGTATACCAAAATATCTTTCAACTATCTGCTCAAGAGTTTAGCTATTTATTCGGAATTAATAGCTGCGGCATTATTTTAGCTAGTGCCATTAGTGGCCGTGTAAGTAATGTCGTAACATCTCGTCAACTACTCACATTCAGTCTATGGGAACTTACAATTGGCTCTTTTCTATTCTTAGTAGCCATGATTTTTGAATGGTCTCTCATTCCTGTAACAACAATTCTATTCTTTACTGTGTGTACAGTATCCCTATTCGGTTCCGCCTCCTTCTCTATGGCGATGACAAATTATGGAAAAATGGCAGGCAGCGCCTCTGCCATACTAGGCTTTGCAAGCATGTTTGCGGCAGGTATCGTATCACCAATCGTTGGGCTTGGTGGAGAACATACGGGTATACCAATGGGGATTACAATGCTAGTATGTGCAGCGCTTTCCTTATTGTGCTTGTATGGTTTGGTAGAGAAAGAATAATCTCTTTTAAACATTTGTGTGAGTCCTACAATGGGGCCCCGTTACAATAGAATAAAATTTAGTATAAAAACAGCGGTACCTTCTTCTTGCTCAGTACGTCACTTCGTTCCGTAAAATCGCTTCGAAAAAGGTACCGCTATTTTTATTAATTTTTGCTATGAAGATGTCCCATTGTAGGACTATCAGACTATAATTAAAATATATTAATTCTTTTTTACAAATACACTAAGCACAATAAAGGAAAGCACCTGTCCAACTGATTGTAGGAAAAAGAGATGTGCCGTAGGCACATCTGCACTAGTTATATTTTCAATGGGACGTCTTCATAACAGGTGTATATAGAAAAGAACAAAGTCCTCTCTGCAGCGATTTTATGGAGCGTAGCGACGTACTGAGCCAAGAGAGGGCTGTATTTTTTCTATACTAATGATATGCAGTTGTATCCGGGCCCCATTATAAAATGAAAGCACCTTATAGCTTATTTACAATAGCTCCATCGAGTTACACAACTATTAGTTCAGCAAAAATTCGCAATACACTAACTACTTATTCAAACATTGTCGATAGTAGTAGTTTTAGTCGATTTGCTTGGTTTACTGCACTGGAGCCTGGATCGTAGTCGATGGCAGCAATGCGCACGTCTGGGTAGGCAGCGGATAGTGTTTTAACCATGCCTTTACCTGTAACGTGGTTTGGTAAGCAGCCGAATGGTTGCAAGCATACGATTTGTTTAGCCCCTTTTTCAATGAGGTCAATCATATCGCCTGTGAGGAACCAACCTTCACCGCATTGGTTACCAAGACCAATGTAGTGAGCCGCTTCTTTTGCTACTTCTGTCATACGTTGTAGAGGGTCAAAGTTTTTAGACGCTGCTACTGCTTTAGCGTATGGCAAGCGGTAGAGTTCAAGGGCTTCACGAGCCAATGTACCAAAGAAGCCAGATAGCCATGTGCCATCAAGGTGTTTAGCACGGTATGTGCTGTCCATTGCGCAGTACAAGAAGAAGTCTAATAAACCAGATGTAACGACTTCGCCACCTTCTTTTTCAATGAGTTCATTGATATGGTTGTTAGCACTTGGGTGGAATTTAACGTAAATTTCCCCTACGACGCCAACGCGAGGTTTTTGTACATCTTTATTGACCGGCAAGTTATCAAAGTCATGAATGATTTCTTTGATGTACTTATTGTACTGGCGAAGGCTGGCAGATGTAATATTTTCACGTAATTTTTTAATCCAGTAATCACATAATGCATCTGTAGAGCCCGGGTTAGTTTCGTAAGGACGTGTAGCCAATACGCATTGCATGAGGGCATCACCGTAAACAACAGCTTGAATCATGCGATGCAAGAAACCTTTTGTCAATTTAAAGCCTGGTTGACGTTCCATATCGCTTGCATTAAGAGATAGGATTGGCACTTGTTTCATACCAGCGTCAATCAATGCTTTACGCAAATAACCAATATAGTTTGTAGCACGGCAACCACCACCTGTTTGAGAGATGATAACAGCTGTTTTATCGATATCGTATTTACCAGATAATAGTGCAGACATGAGCTGACCAACAACGATAATCGCTGGGTAACATGCATCATTATTGATATATTTCAAGCCTACTTCAATATCGTCACGCGTTGGAGCTGGCAACATTTCAAAGTTATAGCCTTCATTTTTGAGGACTGGATCCAAGAGGCTAAAATGCAATGGTGACATTTGTGGCACCAAGATTTTATAGGTCTTACGCATTTCCTCTGTGAACACCACGCGATTATAATCGTAGGTTGGCAATTGTTCTTCCACCACTTCTGGTGCCTCTGGGTTGTGATGACGACGCAAGCTACGTTCCATTACAGATTGCAATGAACGCAAACGAATCGTTACAGCCCCAAGGTTTGTACCTTCGTCAATTTTGAGTAAGGTATGAATCTTATGGTTTGCTGAAAGTATATCTTTTACTTGATCCGCTACGATAGAATCGAGACCGCAACCAAAGGAGTTAAGCTCAACGATTTGGAAGCCTTCTGTTCTACTTACGAATTCAGCAGCGCGGTATAGACGGCTATGGTAAGACCATTGGTCTACAACACGTAGATGCTTGATTTCATTACCAAGTGGCGCAACGCCATCTTCTGTAAGAACAGCCATGCCAAGGGATGTAATAAGCTCTGGGATACCGTGATTAATACCAGAGTCCAAATGGTATGGACGACCAGCCAATACGATGGTAGGAATTTGTTCTGCTACGAGGCGAGATACTGTTTTCTTTGTCGTTTCACGGTAAGAAGCCTTACAATTTTCTTGTTCTTCCCACGCTTTTTCAACAGCGTTAGCAATATCTTTCTTCTTGAGATTCAAGAAGTCCAATGCTTTCACAAGAGCAGGAACAAGAGATTTCTTATCAGCCAATGGCAAGAATGGTGCGTGGAATGGAGTATCCCCCAGAACCTCCTGCATGTTGTTTTTGATAAGTTCTGGATAGGAGATAACCATTGGACAATGGTAATTATTGTCGCGGCTAAATTCCTTAGGGCCATGTTGAATACAAGGGTACCAAACAAAGTCTACTTGTGCATTCGCAAGGTCACGAATATGACCATGTACCGCTTTTGCTGGGTAGCAAGCTGTATCGGATGGAATCGTATCAATAGCCTTGTTGTATTGTTCCTTTGTAGTGTAATCGGAAAGGATTACTTCATAGCCAAGTGTATTAAAGAATGTAAACCAGAATGGGAAATCCTCATACATATTGAGGACGCGAGGAATACCTACGCGCATTTTACCTTCGAACTCTGGAATATTTTTCTTCAAATAATAGTCGAAGTAACGACGCAATTTAACGTCTACTAAGTTAGGAACTGCTTTGCGTTCCTCTTGAATCATACCGCCCGCACCGCGGTCACAACGGTTACCCGTTACGTAAGTACGACCATCAGAGAAAGCATTGATGGTAAGCATACAGTTATTGGAGCAAAGTCCGCAATTACGCATTGTCGTAGATACTTGTAAGGAGTTAAGACCATCACTATCGAGCAAAGTGCTTTTTTCCTTTTGTAACTCTTCTGCCGTTTCAGCTGCAAGAAGGGCCATACCATAAGCACCCATTAAACCGGATACGTCAGGACGAATTACTTCTACGCCCATCAATTTCTCGAAGGCACGCAATACGGATTCATTGTAGAATGTACCACCTTGTACAACGATATGATCACCCAATTCTTTAGGGTCTTTTACCTTAAGAACCTTATAAAGAGCATTTTTAATAACAGAGTAAGCAAGACCTGCCGCGATATCTTGTACCGTAGCACCTTCTTTTTGAGCCTGCTTAACCTTAGAGTTCATAAATACAGTACAACGAGAACCCAAGTCGATTGGCAAGGATGCCAATAAACCTTCCTTCGCGAATTGATCGATTGGAATGCGTAGACCGGATGCGAATGTATCGATGAAGGAGCCACAACCAGAGGAGCACGCTTCGTTCAATACGATATCTTCGATATAGCCATCGCGAACCTTACAGCATTTCATATCTTGACCGCCGATATCCAAGATAAAGGATACATCTGGACAGAAGAAACGTGCTGCACGATAATGCGCCATTGTTTCTACTTCACCAATATCGATGCCAAGGGCGCGTTTAAGGAATGCTTCGCCGTAACCAGTTACACCAGAATGCGCAATATACGCGCCTTTTGGTAATAGTTCATAAATCTTCTCGATCATTTCACGAGATTTTTCTAATGGTTTACCATGGTTAGGACCATAGTGAGAGAATATGATTTCCTTATTGCTATTGATGAGAACTACCTTAAGAGTAGTAGAACCAGCATCAATACCAAGGTAACAAGGACCTTGCGCATCTTCAATATTCGCTTTTGGCGTTACCGCCTTAGCGTGACGAGCGCGGAATTCTTCTAATTCTTGTTCATTTTTAAATAGAGGTTCTACACGATCTGTAGCCTCCATAGGAATACCGATGAGGGCACCAATTTCCTTTGTTAATTGACCAACCGTAATCTCACGACAGTCTTCTTTCATCAAAGCCGCCCCTAAGGCGATGAATAATTCACCGTTTTCAGGGATAATGCGATGCGCTTCATCTAGTTCTAAGGTATCGCAGAAACATTGACGAAGTTCGGACAAGAATGTTAACGGCCCCCCAAGGAATGCTACATTACCTTCGATTTTATGACCGCATGCAAGGCCCGCAATTGTTTGGTTTACAATAGCTTGGAATACGGATTTTGCAATATTTTCATGAGATGCGCCTTGGTTTAACAAAGCTTGTACGTCTGTTTTAGCAAATACGCCACAGCGTGCTGCAATTGGATAAATCGTATCAGCATTCATGGCCAATTGGTTAAGACCAGATGCATCAGTTTGCAATAAAGTCGCCATTTGGTCGATGAAAGCACCTGTACCACCTGCACAAGAACCATTCATACGGTGTTCTGCCGTTTGACCTAAATAGGTTACCTTCGCATCTTCACCACCAAGTTCGATGATAACATCAGTTTCTGGATACAACGCTTTTACAGCACGTGTTTCAGCAATAACCTCTTGCACGAATGGAATGCGTACCTTTTCAGCCATCGCCATACCACCAGAACCTGTAATACATACATGAACTTGATCATTTTCATGGCCCACTTGAGCCTCTTGGAGCAAGGTATATACGGTGTCCAAAATGTTTGCATAATGGCGTATGTACTTTTTATACAAATAATTATCGTGTTCGTCTAATAGTACAACTTTAACAGTTGTAGAGCCCACGTCAATACCCATGCGTAGCATGTGTTGCATAAATACCTCTCTTTTCAAAAAACGTATGACCACACAAGATCATACTCATATTGTGAAAGTAGTACATTGAGCATGAATCTAAAATAAAATGCACCAAACATCTAATTAAACTTAGATAAGGATAGACTTTCACAAAAACATCTAATTTTTTAAATATCCTATACATATTATACAACAAATGTAGATAAAATCTATGTTTTTCTATATTCCAATGAGTTATATGGAATATGACTAAACTTGAATAACACCTCTACATCGAGATAGGATGTAAAATTTATTATATCATTCTAAGATGAAAAAAAGTGTACCTAACAGCACATAACTTAAGCAACAAATAGGTAAATATTATTTCTATTTCTATTTCAATTAACAAGAATAAGGGAATACAAAAAGAGGCTTCCATGAAATCATCAAAGCCTCTTGTATTTGTATTGTTCATTATATACTTTTGAGTTTTATTATTCACTCTATATAGGTTACAAAACCTTTTTATATAATCCGATAAGATCATCATGGTTAGCTGGGTATGGATTAAATCTATAACACATATCCTCTAGTGCTCTATCTGCCATGAGGTTAAGTTTTGGTTCAGATGTAGCCTTATCTACACCAAATTCAGTCAGTGTCATTGGACATTCTAAAGTTCGTTGTAGTTTTATAATCGCCTCTAGTAATGCACCTATTTTATCTCCATCGGATGCTTTATGCGATGCAAAGCCCAACTTAGCAGATAGATGGGCATATTTCTTGGCCACCTCTTGGTTACGAGAGCAATTAAATCCAATTACATAAAGCAAAAGCATACTGTTAGCTAGACCATGAGGCACATGAAATTGTCCTCCCAACTGATGAGCCATGGCATGAACTATACCTAATCCGGCCTTGTTAAAGGATAGACCTGCTAAACATGAAGCCTCATGCATAGACATTCTATCTTGCTCTGTTGCTGTTGGCTTATGACATCTTGGTAAGTAAGTAAAGACTAGCTCAATCGCCTGTTGTGCCAACGCATCAGTAAAATTATTTGCAGCCGTTGCTACATAAGCTTCCAATGCGTGAACTAGCACATCCATACCACTGAATGCAGTAACACTTGGTGGAGATGTTTTTACAAATAATGGCGTTAATAATGCTTCATCTGGTAATACCGCATCATCCACAAGAGGATATTTAATTTGTGTTTCGCTATCTGTAAGAACAGCAAAAGAGGTCACTTCTGATCCAGTTCCACTAGTAGTAGGAACAGCAATAAAGGATTTGATATCCATATGCTTTAACTTACGACCAAAGTAAGCCATGCCCTTACTCATATCGATACAGGAGCCCCCACCTATGGCAATGATTACAGTTGGTTTAATGCCTTCCATAAACTCAATACCCTTTACTACATGCGTTATGGGTGGATCAGGTACTACATCAGTATAGATGGTTACCTTATTTTTACTGTCCATTAACCCCATCACATATGTAAGGCTTGGAGAATCTTTTAAAAATGGATCGCATATGATAAGTATAGATTCATTAGAAAACTCCGTAAGACGATTCAACGAATCTGGCCCTGCATAAATCTGGGTTGGAAAAGTCCATTGATTCATATGCTCACCACCTATCGAATATTAAATCCTGTTGTTAAGCAACATCTACGACGTCGCGCAAAGCAACGAGCCGATGTAGTAGATTCCCCAGTAGGTGTAGCAATTGTAAAGGTTGTCGTCCCCTCACCGCTAAATCCAAGCCCCGCATAGGACGGACCATTCTTAACAAAAATGGAAGTTTTCATTTTACGAGCCATCCGGTTGAGGCGTTCCATATTCAAGGAATGCATTGTGGCTGTATGATGTAAGCCTGCTTCTAACATCAAGCATACATCAAGACCTTCGTCAAAGCTATCTACTGTAACAACAGGTAAAATAGGCATTAACATCTCAATTACTGCAAAGGGATGATTTTTTGGAGCCCGCATGATAATTAACCGTGGATCACCATTGTACGGAATATGTGCTGCATCAAGAATAACGCTTGCATTTTTACCGACAAATTTTTTATTTGGTGTCCCATTCGGTAACACTGTTAAATCGACTAGGCGTTGAATATCTTGTTGATTTTCAAGGAGAACACAACCTGCTTTTACCATTTCTTGAACTAGCTGTGGCTCGATTTGGCGCATGGCTACAACGCTCTTTTCAGCGATACATAGAATATTATTATCTAGACTAGCGCCGAGAACAATATCTTGAGCGGCCTTTTTAATATCTGCCGTTTCATCTACAAAGGCCGGTGGATTGCCTGCACCAGCACCGATAACCTTTTTACCACTTTGAAGGGCTTGTTTTACTACGCCAGGACCTCCAGTAACAACTAATAGGCTCACATCTGGATGTAGCATCATCTCTTGAGCAGACTCAATAGATGGCTCTCGAAGTGTAACAATAAGGTTTTCAATGCCAATCGATTTGGCGATGATTTGATTAAGTTCACTAACTAGCAATCGACTAAGATGCTTAGCACCAGGATGAACACTAAAGAATACAGCATTCCCTGCGGCTAGCATACCTATTGTATTACATATTAATGTTTCCGCTGGATTCGTACTTGGCGTAACAGCACCAATAACACCATAAGCAGACAATTCGTATAATGTCATACCATTATCGCCTGTTTCACACTCTGTAACGAGATCTTCTACGCCCGGTGTTTTATCGAGTGTTAGATTTAATTTTAGTACTTTATCCGCAACGCGACCCATCCCCGTTTCTTCAACGGTTTTCTGAGCCAAGTCTTGTACTCGTGGACGCATGGCAGCACGGATGTCTGCTATTACCTTTTCACGGGTTGCTAAGGTGCAATCTTCAAAGCGCGCTTGTGCTGCTTTTGCAGCTTGAATTGCTTCATCGACTGTATCAAATACACCTGGCTCAACTTGACCTCTAGGCACTTGTTTAATAGGTTGTGATGAGGCCATTTCTTGCTTTTGCCCCTGTAATATATCTATAACCATGGAGCGGATCATTTCTTTCAACTGTGTATTGTTTTCCATCATGAACCTCCATATAGGTTGCATTGCTGATGCAATGACCATGTCAACTAACGGTGTACACAATCAAGGATACATTCATGATGTGACACAATAACTAGGTTTAACTCTGGCACCAGCTATTTCCTATACAATTATTTTTCAAAACTATCAATAATACCCACAATAGCACAATCTACTGCGGTGCCTTTATCATTTTCGAAAATATGCCGTGCCGATGAGCCTCGAGTTAGAAGCACATATTCACCTTCACCAGCACATACTGTATCGACGGCGATTTCTATGCGCCCCGTCAACTCTTGTTCTCCATCGAGAATATCTACCATCATCAGTTTCATTCCCTTTAGAGATTCATGCTTTTGAGTAGATACGATACTACCCACAACTTTACCGACTTGCATACTTCTCGTTCCCTTCAATTATTGTGATACCTAAACGCTCGATTTCATCTCGAGCAGCCATGGTAAACCGTTGTCCCCTATATATGACGATAATAGACTGACTTTCACAAGATCTAACAAAAGAGGCCGTTATCCACGCTTGATGACTGGCATATATAGGACGACCAAATTTATCTAGAAATTTGATAGGCCAATCTAGAATGACTGATGGATTCATCAACGAGGTTACAGGAACTGCTAGGTGTATCGTCACCTCACAGTCATAGGCTAATGCACGATGCAAATAGGCAACCCAAGGCACCAATGTATCGCACATTAACTCTCGTATATGACCATAATCTATCCCACTGAAAGAAATGAGTTGATTCTGCAACAATATATGCTCATCATAGCTATTGCACTCTGTGACCATAAAAGTAGCAGTGGATGTCATGCGCTTTTCTAGGCGTTCTAGCACCAGTTTAACTAATGCATCCATATTAATGCTCACTTCCCATGGCAATCCCTAAGGGCGTTACAAACTCTGGATATAATGGCTTATCTACGGGTAATCCTATATATTGACTGAAAGTTTTTGTAAACTCCTCAAAATTAGAAGCACCACCTACAACAATAATGGGAGTCCCCTTTTCATAGCCACCCTCTTGTAACGCACGCTTAGAAATAGCTGCCATTTTCTCTACAACCGGCCGTATGGTTGCATATACATCGCGTTTATTCGCTTCATTGCGCTTATAGGCCTCTGCTTCAGGAATAGAGATGCCATAGGCCCCGCTAATAACAAGGTTCATATGGGTGCCTCCTGTAGGCTCATCTACGGTATATACAACTCGGCCATCTTTTAAAATGCTTATGCCCGTAGTACCACCACCGACGTCGATAACAGCGCCATCGGTGATGCCTAGCACATTAGCAGCAGCGGTAGGTTCGTCTAGAATGCAGGTTACTTCAAAACCGGCACTTTCAAGAACATGACCTACTACATCTTTATTTTTGCCTATCGTTCCAGGTGGAACAGCTGCTGCGGCATATACAAGTTCTGTGCCTAAGGCTGCTTCCGCCTTAGCCTTTAGCTCTCGCGTAATCGTAACAGCGCCCACATAGTCAACTACAAGGCCATCTCGAATAGATTCGTTGTATTCAAAGGCACCATATATAGGTTTACCTTTATCGTTTACTACGGATAGGACAATAGATGATGTACCAAGGTCGATGCCTACGCGTAAATTCTTTTGATTATGCGAGCTCACTTGTTTGGACTCTACAAGATCAGAGAACTCTTGCAAGGTATTATTTGCCTTTTTCAAACCTT
>ERZ772909.1640-NODE-1640-length-12094-cov-20.341723_pt1 | contig 12094 bp, 9 predicted proteins | sample MGYA00511137_ERZ772909 | MGnify/ENA primary metagenome ERZ772909 (study PRJEB29015, sample SAMEA2738095) | human oral metagenome | biome: human oral; feature: human-associated habitat; material: saliva | place: China | collected 2270 ... | reverse complement strand
CTGTTGTCAGTTCTTCCTCACGTCCAAGAACCATGTTTCGAATACCTTGATTGAATACATTAGCACGTTTATTGGAGCGAGTGATAACCATTGTTTCGTCGATTCCAACCTCAGAATAGCTGGAGGCCAGTCGTTCGATAAGTTCATCACCTGGTACGATGGAGATGTCAGCAAAGCCATTGAAACGAATCTTTGGTAGTTGCGTTACCTCATCATGGGTTATCATTTGACGAATAACGGTGGCATTATAGAGAATGCCTGAGTCTTGACTCTGACGAAGCACCTCGTTTAAGTCGCATTCATAGACTGTCAGACCGTAGGCGCAAAGAACATCGGCACGCAGAGCAGGGCTCTCTTCTTCACCTACAGGAGGGAGCTGTGCCTTGTCTCCAACAAGCAGCATGCGACAGTTTCGGTCGTTATAAACATATTGAATAAGGTCGTCAAGTAAGCAACCACTGCCGAAGGTGGTGTTGTTAGACGATAAACTAATCATTGAAGCTTCATCGACCATAAACAAGCGGTCGCGGAAGAGGTTGACATTTAGATTGAACTTTCCATCTAATCCGGTAAAGGCTTTCTCACGATAGATGGTGCGATGGATGGTTGCAGCAGGCTGGTTGGCATTTAAGGAGAATACCTTAGCAGCACGACCCGTCGGTGCTAAGAGTGTTACCTTCTGTTGTAATTGCTGTAGAGTACGTACAATTGCACCCGCTAAGGACGTTTTACCCGTTCCGGCACTACCTCTGAGAATCATTACAACACGCTCGTCACGGTCGGTCATAAAGTGTGTAAAGACCTCAATAGCATGTGTTTGGTCGGTTGTTGGTTCAAAGTCAAAGTTCTGTAATATCCTATATTTCAGTTCATCAATTATCATTGCTTAATGTCTTTTACCCTCATTAATTCCAATCTTTAATGTTTGCTTTGCTTTCTATTTGCCGTTCTATGTTGTCAGGAAGTTGTGAGAAGAAGTCCATACCAGTGATACGTTCTACCTCGTCGACAGTGTTGACGTAGTCAGTCTTCTTATGTCCTTTGGCTGAGACATTCCTACAGATAAAGCCAATAGCCTTCGGTTCGTCTTTCAGACGGAGGATAACTTTGAAGAAGGCTTCGGGCACTTGCACCTTATTCTTACCTATTGTCTTATGCTTTTGATTGAGATAAATAGGTCCACAGACAATATATACGTCGCCATACTCTTCTGCCCATGTGCGGCATTGATTCTCTATTGAGTTCCACAGACCACTGTTTAAGGCTGGGTTCTGTGGACACACATTGGTCATGAGGAAGCTTTGTTCCATTGCTCTCTGGCTCCAATGGTTGTCAGCAGCAGGACACATGTGACCACGGTCGTAGCCAGAACGCATATAATCGTAGGTGTCGACACGTGGTTCTGGTACGTCTTCATCTGCTTGGAAAGGAATACCCTTGCGCTTAGCAGGACCGTTAGTGTGAGCTGCTGTGAGGTGCCATGCTACCCAATTAGGTGTACGTGTTTCTGCGTTATACGATGTTGTATAACCTTCGCGATAAAGTAAAAGGGACGGGACATTGGCTTTGCCGATAGGAATCTCTAAGCCTTGTTTTACTTTAAGCGTCTTTCTTTGGTTGGTATTTGGGTCCTCATCTGATGTGTTGGGAGCGTCTGCTCTTTCGTTGTTATAGGACTCTACAAGGGGTTTGTCTAATGTAGAGAAATCTCCTCTTCGTTTCTCTCCTTGACATGCAACGGCTACTAAGGACAGAGAAAGTATAATAGCTTTTGAGAATATATGGTTCATTGATTGGTATGTTGGTTTTAATGCTATTTATAATAAGGTGGGGCAGCTCCTTATTCAATCCTTTTCCTAATGAGAAGAGAATAGCTTTCTGCCTCAAATGGTTGGTTAAGAATAGAAAAAAAGGGCAATATGTGCCTGTTAAATCTTATTGTTTATAATAAATTACATGTGTTTACAAAGTTACTATTTTCTTATTACTTAATAGGTGTTTTTCATCAAAGAAGTTCATTAGAGAGCTATCTTTTATTGGTCTTATTCGTTGTTTAGGGTGATATAATAGCGACTTTTTGTAGCGTAAACATTTGTTCTTCTGTATGCTTTTGGCTTTTTCAGTACTAATAAAGGACAAGTTCTTTCGTCCTATTAAGTGTGAAAGGAAGGCGGAGGAGGGAAAGTGCAGTACGAGATTCTTTCTCTTACCCTTTTCTTTATTGCGTATATACCTTATATATAAATGGCCTTCTTCAGAAAGGAAAACGCTGAAAGGGGTGATAGCTCATGAGACTAAAGATAAAAGAAATTAATCATTAAGTTGTAAAATTATTGCTGAAATGCTTGCAAGTAATGATTTTTAATATTACATTTGCAGTGTACTATTATGGTAGTACACTGTTACTAATAAATAAGCAAGTAATAAATGACGTTATATAAAACAATCTAATAAAAGAAAGAAAGCCTTATGATTCAAGTTAATGAACTGACTTTCAGTTATCCTAAAAGCAAGCACAATGTGTTTGAGGGACTGAGTCTACAACTCAAAGAGAACCGAATTTATGGTCTTTTAGGCAGGAACGGTATGGGAAAGAGTACACTGCTCTACCTCATTGCTGGCCTTCTACGACCGCAAAAGGGTAGTGTTTTGGTAGATGGTTATACCGCTTCAAGTCGTTACCCAGAAATGTTAGAGGAACTGTATATTGTTCCTGAGGAGTATGATTTGCCTAATATGCCACTCAGTAAGTATGCTAAGATTCACGAAGACTTCTACCCTCGATTTAGCGAGGAGGTTCTTGAAAAGTGCTTGTCAGACTTTGAGATGTCCTTAGATGTCGACTTTAAGCAACTCTCTATGGGACAGAAAAAGAAGGTTTATATGAGTTTTGCACTTGCTACTGGTTGTCATCTGCTATTGATGGATGAGCCAACTAACGGGCTCGACATTCCTTCAAAGGCTCTTTTCCGTAAGGTTATTGCTGGGAATATAGCAGAAAATTCGTCGTTGATTATCTCTACCCATCAGGTGCATGATGTTGAGCAACTGCTTGATCACATTATCATCCTTGATAACTCACAGTTGCTTATCAACGCCTCTACCGAGGATATCACCGCAAAATACACCTTCGGCATCCGTCAAAGCAATGAGATGGATGACGAAGTACTCTATGCTGAACCATCACTTCAGGGCAATAATGTGATTGCTCGACGTCAGGAGGGAGATAACGAAACAACTATTAACCTTGAGTTGTTGTTCAATGCAGCAACAGCAGGTAAACTTAAATAAAACGAGGAGGAAGAGAATTATGAAGACAACATTTGCAAAAATCATTAATATCAGCCTAATCTCTGTAGCTTGCTTACTTGCTTTAAATTCTTGCTACATCCGAAAAATTGACTACGGAAAGATGGTGACAGAGGAGCCCTCTGTTGATTCGTTTGACACGATAGACATCCGTGGAGCTGGTACTGTTTATATATCACAAGGTAAGAAGTATAGCTTAAAGTTTAAAGGGGAGGAGAAGCGACTTGATGTATTAAGTTTTGTCAATAAACAGAATAGACTGGTAATTGACATGAAAAACCTGATTCAGCATATAGGCTTTTTTGATTTGAAACCTTCAGATAGGGTAACGCAAAGTATTGATATTTATATCACTACGCCAACACTCTCAAAGCTAAGTTGGAACAATTCTGCTACTGTTATTCTTTCAGATTCTTTTAAACTTGATAAGCTCAGCATTGATGCTCCTTTAGGTGGTAATCTGAAGATAAATAAGATGAATATCAATCAGTTGGAAGTCTCTATGGTGGGTTTGGGGGCTATTGATGTTAAAAGCCTAACTGCTAAAAAGGTAATCTTTGATACCTATGGAGAAGTAGGCTTAGGTGTAAATTTCTATCGAACTGATACGGCAATTATCTCTGCGAAGGGTGAACCAAAGATCAATACTACGGGAACAACGTGCTTACCCTTGGCCATGGTTACAGAGAAGGGAGCCGTTATTAAAGATAAAACAACAAGAATAAAATAGAATTGAGGAGGATATAAATTATGACAAAGTTTGATTTAGACCGTTTCGGTAAGGTAATGAGTAGACTCTTGGTGATAAGCCAGCGCAAGAGAAGTGTAATCTTTATTACTTTTCTTATCATATTCTTAGTTCTTGCAAAGTTCACTACACCTATGTTTTCTGGAAAGTCTATGGATGATATAGGTTACAAGTCATTCGTTTCAGAAGTTGTAGATTTTATTGGGATTTTTTCTCCAATTGTCTTCTTCGTATTAGGTACATTTTTCATTCAAGACCTTGAAGGGCGTCAGCAACGTATCAATGAATTGATGCTGCCAGCTACTAATCTTGAGAAGTTTGTTGCACGTGTGCTATTGGTTGCAGTGATTTACCCTTTAACTATTTGTGCTGCTTTTATTGTTGCAGATGGATTACAGCTGTTGATTTCAATGCTTATTGCACCCGAAGAAAGTTTTTCTATGGTTGTAGCCTACTTTGACAGCAATTCGTCTATAGGAGATTCGCTCCTATGGGATAAGGTTCTGTCAACACTTATGAGTTATTCAATTGCTATCTTTGGAGGTTTACTTTTCCGCAAGTTAGCTTGGCTGAAGACGACAGTTAGTTATTTAACTGTGATTATTCTTTCTATAATAGGTTTCTTCCTTTTAAAGATATTCCTTTACGAAAGTACAGACTATGAGGTTGTTTTTATAGAGAATCCTTATGCTTCTCTTATCTCGATTGGAGTAAGCCTATTGATGTTCTGGTCTTCCTACAAGATTTTCACACACCTGCAGGTTATTAACAACCGATGGAGAAATATTTAATAAGGTACTAATTAAATATTATGGCTTATGAACTTCGATAATAACAAGGCTATCTATGAGCAAATGGCAGACCGCCTTTGTGATGAGATTATAGCTGGTACCTATAAAGCTGACGACAGAATACCGTCTGTTCGGGAGTATGCCGTTATGCTGCAGGTGAATACGAACACTGCAGTGAAAGCCTATGAGCTACTCTCTCGTGAGGAGATAATATACAACAGGCGTGGACTGGGGTACTTTGTTTCAGCTGGTGCACGTGAACAAATCATGAGTACTCGGCGTAAAACATTCCTCACACACTCACTCCCTTCCATTTTCCGAGAGATGAAACTGTTAGGAATCACTATAGAAGATGTTGAAAAGGAATGGGCTATTGCGCAACAGTAGTAATCGTTTTTTCACGAATGAAGGCACTTACAAAAGCGTACTACGGATAGAGATTTACCGAAGAAGCTAAATTTCAGTGTTTTATTATACCAATTAAAATAGGCAAAACAGGAATGTATTGATTATAAGTTCCTGGTTTGCCTATTTTATAGATGTCATGAGACAGGCTCAATTTTGTTATCGGTTGTCTTGCAGCATTTCGAGTAGTTCTTCCTGTGTCAGTGCATGAGAGATGTCAGAACCCTCAAGAAGAGAGTCAGAAAGGTTACGCTTTGTCTTATGTAGACGTAGTATCTTCTCCTCAATGGTGTGTTGACTAATCAAATGATAGACCGTTACATCCTGTTGTTGTCCAATACGATAAGCACGGTCGGTAGCCTGCTGCTCGATGGCAGGATTCCACCATGGATCAAGATGGATGACATAGTTTGCACCCGTAAGGTTGAGTCCCAATCCTCCAGCCTTCAGACTAATGAGGAAGAAAGGACACTTCCCTGACTGAAACTCCTTGACTAACTTCTCGCGCATAGCCATCGGCGTGCTTCCATCAAGGTAGAGATAAGGAAGTTTAGCAGTGTCCATAGCCTTCTTTATCTCCTCAAAGAAACTGGTAAACTGACTGAAAACAAGCGCACGATTACCGCTGTCGTTGAGACTCTCCGCCAAGTCTATGAACGCAAGCACTTTGCTGCTTGGTAGCTTCCATTTCTTGTCAACCAACGAACAGCTACACGCCATCTGGCGCAAATGAGTAATCTCTGCCAACGTACTTACCTTGTCAGCTTTATTTTCAAGAATCTTCGCCTCTGTTTCTCTCCTTTTAACCTCATACATAGCCATCTCCTCCGATGATAGTTCAACAGGGAGTTTTATTTCGTTCTTTGCAGGTAATTCGTCAATGACCTCTGCTTTTGTTCTACGCAAAAGGAACGGAGAAATCAGACGGCGTAACTGGCTTTGGCGTGCTTTGTCGTTATCTCCTTCAATAGGCAGGATAAACTTCTTCCTGAATTGTTCTGCACTTCCTAAAAGACCGGGGTTAATAAACTGGAAGAGATTCCACAACTCTGCAAGATGGTTTTGAATAGGAGTACCCGTAAGGATAACCTTGCGTTGTGCCTTCAACAGCATAGCTGACTTTGACATCTTCGTATTGGCATTCTTGATGGTATGTGCTTCATCAAGACAGACTACGTTCCATTCCCTCCCAGTGAGGTCATCCTGCTGAATATTCAATAAACCATATGTGGTGATTATAACGTCTCCAGCCTTTGCCTTCTTAATATCTTTTGAACGATCCTCACTCTGATTGAGAATAGTGAGATTCAGTGTTGGTGCAAATCGCTGAAGTTCATTACGCCAGTTAGGTACGACAGAGGATGGCGCGACAATCAATGATGGTCCGTTTTCGCTATGTTCAAGCAGCAAGGTGATAGTTTGAATGGTCTTACCCAATCCCATATCATCAGCAAGGCATACGCCTGCTCCCCATGCTGTCAACCTTGACATCCATTCAAATCCCTCTTCCTGATAGTCACGTAGCTGTGCCTGCAAGGTCTTCGGTACAACTGGAATCTTTTTACTGCACGCTTCAATGCGCTGACGTAAGGCATCCATAGTCTCATTACGCTTTATATTCAAGGATGTATCATCTAATAAATCGCCTAACAAAGAGACTGCAGCAGGTGCTATCTGCAGATGTGAACGATTCTCGGTCGTTACTGTGTCAAGTCGTTTAAGTATGCGTGAGAGCTGGGTGCTTATCGTAATAAATTCATTGTCACCGATAAGAATATACTTCTGATGAGCACTCTGATGCATCAGTCCGAGCAGCTTTTGAAGGGAAATGACCTGCCCCTCGCTAATTTCAATATCACCTTCGACCTCAAACCAGTTATTCTTTGATTTAAAAGAAATATGAGCAGCACTACTGCTGATGCCCGGATAATACTTTATCTTACTACCTTCAGCCCATTCCATTATGCAAATATCACGGTGTTCTTTACACCACTGAATGAAAGGTAGCATCGTGTAGATAGGAAGTGTTATCGAATCCGTAATACTTTGAGGCTTCCATGCTTCGCCTTCATCAAAGAACTCTACCTCAATTAGACCCTCATTAATCGCTTTAAGATAATCTCGCTCTTTCTTTAGGTTACGAACTAATTGCACTTTCTTATGCTCTTGTTCTGCAATAGTGGTGACATTTCCCTTTCCCGGAACAAAGGAAAGACTATCAGAGATACGCACTAAAGCAGTAAGTTGGAAACAGTTGTTTGCAGTGGAAACAACACGGAGCGTTATACAAGGTTGCACATCAACACGCTGTAAATCGTCAAGCTCAGCCACCATATTGGAGTGGATTTCCGTCTTTCCACCTACAGCTTTAATCAGCTGAACCAGCAAGGTTTCGGCTTCAGCTGGATAAATCTCTTGTGCTAATATTTCCTTATAAGTCTTATATTCAAACTCAGAAGGGGTAAAGACAGAATAGTCTGTTTCTGAATTCTTCTTGTAAAAGAAAGACGACTTTTCACCTCTTTGTAACTCTTTTACATTCGTAGAGACACTGAAAGAACCATCCGAACGTTTATCTATGATAAGGTGTGGATTGTCCTTATGAATCTTCACAGGCTGCAAGTCATAGGTGGAACCAGTGTAAATATGGTCACAATCAACAAAAAGATACAGATACTTTTCAATATAGACACTATATTCCCAGGAAAAGATTCCTTCTTTAATACGCTGATCAACACTGTCTAAGCACGGGACATCCAGATTTATAAGTTCACGAACAGAAAGCTCTTTACCCACAGACCAACTACCATTTTTCAACCTGCGTTTAAGAATGGGAACAACAATTCCATAACGCAACAGATATACGAGCATTGTTTCTCGAACAGTCTCTGTTGTTTGATTCCCTACTGCTTGATTCTCCGCAATTAGCGTTTCAAGTCGAAGCTGCCAAAGAGATTTTACTTCTAATCGGCTCAACAGTGATGTACCACCGAAGTCTTTCACCATATTTGCTTCAGAAGAGCTACTCTCCATAATGCCAGTCTCCAACTGCAAGAAAGCCCAGTTAGGTGGATTAATAGGCTTAGTTGCCTTTGTCGGAAGTATGCCAAAAGACGGATACATCGTCCAAGTAAGCCAAGATACCATCTGCATATCTGGCTTCTCACACAATTCAAGATAAGACTCTTTTCGTATATTCGCATCAGACTTATCATAAAAATAAGCCTTCAACGGTTGTACAAGGAAGTATGTAGGCGTGTATTCTCTATCCCCATTACGCTTCATCATCGTTTCTAACTTCTTCAGAGAGGTCTCTGTGTTGGTAAAGATAGCTGCAAGTGAGAAATAATAATTAGCAATTGGATTTACAAAAAGTCCCTTAATAGGCGCTACCTTATTATTAGCCGTTATCACCTTGGTATATAGCTTATAGGCTAAAGCGTAATCTTCTTTATACAATGCATCAATTGCTGCTATCTGAAGTGTAAAGATATTGCTTACAGATGTTTTGAGATTAATACAGATTTTACCTGTACCTAAATAGTAATAATAAGCAAAGACCGATTCTAATTCGCTTTTTTTAGCTACACTATTGCCTGTTTTTTTACGACTGAAAACAAGTCCTTTTAAATATTCCCAGTCCATTACTTTATCCCGAGCCATTGCCATACGAAGAGTTGCGTTCAGCACAAAAGACAATAATTCTGTGGGCATTGATAGAAAGAAAGTCTCATATTCTCTTTCATCAATTAAGTTAAGGCAACAGTCATTGAACGATTCTAAGACTTGCGCATAGGAAGTCGATATTGCTTCCTCTGCATTTGGTGCAATATAATATATTATCAAACGCACCAAAGGAGATGGTTTTTCATTATTATAAGTCTTCTTATAAAGTCTGCGTATATTCTGTAATAATAGGCTGTTTTCTTCTTTGAAAAGTTCAAAGAGAGAAGGAATCAGCATATCCTTATTTATGTACAATACTTTTCCACCCCCGTAATAGTGAAGATTTACTTCTACCAGTAAACCATCGGTCATTAACCTTTTAAAAGCCAAATCGGAAAGAGATGGCAACATTATCTTCTCCAACAAGTTTGATAGTTTTTTCTTAGTTTGACCATATTTGTAAAAATAAGCCATCAGCATAAGAAGTGTGCGCTCGTTGGAATTAAGAGAAGAGAATGAAAGCATAGAAATAAAGTTTATAATTAATGTTGTATCCTTGTTAAACCTTATAGGACTGGAAGTTAATTAGGGTATACAAAAAACCTATGGTATCAGGAATGTACTTATATGAAAGAGTTACATTCAAGTTACCATAGGTTTGTGCTTATTACTTCGTCTGTTCGATGATAGCATTCTTAATCAAGCCCTCCAGCTCTTCTGCAAGTTCTGGATTATCCTTGATCATAGCCTTGGTAGCATCACGGCCTTGTGCGAGTTTGGTACCGTTATAGCTAAACCAGCTACCACTCTTCTGGATGATGCCGTATTGAACACCTAAGTCAACAATCTCACCAATCTTTGAAATACCCTCACCGAAGGTTATCTCAAACTCTGCTTTACGGAAAGGAGGTGCTACCTTGTTCTTAACAATCTTCACACGAACCTGGTTACCAATAACTTGGTCGCCATCTTTGATAGATGTTACACGACGGATATCAAGGCGAACAGAACTGTAGAACTTCAAAGCGTTACCACCTGTAGTTGTCTCTGGGTTACCAAACATGATACCGATTTTCTCACGCAACTGGTTGATGAAGATGCAACAAGTATTGGTTTTTGCAATTGTTGAGGTAAGCTTACGCAACGCCTGACTCATCAATCGTGCCTGTAAACCTACTGCAGAATCACCCATATCACCCTCAATCTCTTTCTTTGGGGTCAAGGCTGCTACTGAGTCGACTACGAGAATGTCAATTGCAGATGAACGAATCAGCTGATCAGCAATCTCTAATGCCTGCTCACCATTGTCTGGTTGTGAGATCCAAAGATTATCAACATCCACACCTAACTTCTCTGCGTAGAATCGATCGAACGCATGTTCGGCATCAATGAAGGCTGCTATACCGCCCTGTTTCTGGGCCTCTGCAATAGCATGGATAGCCAATGTTGTCTTACCAGAACTCTCCGGACCATAGATCTCTATAATCCTACCGCGTGGATAACCACCCACACCAAGTGCTGTGTCGAGTGCAACACTACCTGTTGGGATAACCTCTACCTGCTCTATCTGCTCATCGCCCATGCGCATGATAGACCCTTTACCAAAGTCTTTCTCTATCTTAGACATTGCAGCCTGCAAAGCTTTCAACTTGCCTTCAGCTGCTGATGTTGTCTCTTCTTTTGCCATATACTATTGTCTTATATTCTGATTGATATAATATTATTTATTCTTCTTTCTGCTCTTTGGGTAAGGTAACACCTCTACCAAGGCCTTAACAACTTTGACAGCAAAGTCGGTCTTTGACACATCTAAGATGTAGTGTTCCTTAGCTCCTTCATAAGGGAATCCACGTTCGGCTGATGACATCATTGACTTAATAGCCTCATGTTCTTTGATGTATGGTATATCGTCACAAACTAAGACAACTGGCTTTTCGTCAACATAAACCATGTAATCACCAAACATCTTCCTGTATCTTACAGTTCCTGCAGTAGCTATCTGACTACTAACAAATTCAATAAAGTCCAAAGAGCAAGCCATCTTCTTATAGTTCTAAATCACCTCCAAACTCCTCATGCCAAGGTAGTCCCTGTTTATTGAGAACCTCCAAGAATGGATCTGGGTCGAAGTCTTCCACATTCCAGACACCTGGCTTGCGCCACAGTCCCTTGAAGAACATCATTGCACCAGCCATTGCTGGTACGCCAGTCGTATAGCTTACGCCTTGCATACCTGTTTCATTATAGGCATCCTGATGCTTACAGTTGTTATAGATGTAGTAAGTTTGCTCCTTACCATCCTTGATACCACGAATACGGCAGCCGATAGAGGTCTCGCCATCATAGTTCTCACCGAGATCCTGTGGGTTAGGCAACACTGCTTTCAAGAACTGTAAAGGTACTATCTTAACCTTTGCAGTCTTACCAGAACCGTCAGCTAATGGTGCTTCATACTCAATCTCATCGATACGGCTCATACCAAGGTTCTGAATACAATCAAGGTAAGTAAGGTATTGCTGACCAAAAGTCATCCAGAAGCGAGCACGCTTAATTGTCGGATAGTTCTTGACTAATGACTCCAACTCCTCGTGGTGCATCAAGTAAGAGTCGCGAGGACCGATGTTAGGATAGGTAATATCTTGATGTACTACCAATGGTTCTGTCTCAATCCATTTACCATTCTCATAGTAAAGACCCTTTTGGGTAATCTCACGGATATTGATTTCTGGGTTGAAGTTAGTTGCAAACGCCTTGTGATGGTTACCTGCGTTACAGTCTACAATGTCAAGATAGTGAATCTCATCAAAGTGATGCTTTGCTGCATATGCAGTATAAGCCTGTGACACTCCTGGGTCGAAACCACAACCGAGGATAGCTGTCAAGCCAGCCTTCTCGAACTTGTCCTTGTAAGCCCACTGCCAGCTATACTCAAAGTGTGCCTCATCTTTTGGCTCATAGTTAGCGGTGTCAAGGTAGTTGCAACCGCAAGCTAAGCAGGCATCCATGATGGTAAGGTCCTGATAGGGTAGTGCAAGATTGATAACCAGCTCAGGCTTGAATGAGTTGAAAAGTTCCTTCAACTGCTCAACATCGTCTGCATCAACCTGTGCAGTCTTGATGTCAGCCTTGTAGCCCTTATCATGAATTGCCTTAACCAGTTCGTCACATTTCTCCT
>ERZ772909.1632-NODE-1632-length-12122-cov-6.997762_pt1 | contig 12122 bp, 10 predicted proteins | sample MGYA00511137_ERZ772909 | MGnify/ENA primary metagenome ERZ772909 (study PRJEB29015, sample SAMEA2738095) | human oral metagenome | biome: human oral; feature: human-associated habitat; material: saliva | place: China | collected 2270 ... | reverse complement strand
ACACTATCCGTTGTCAATTAAAACGAGAAGGAGAATCCTGTTACTGGACCGAGATTGTACGACGTATGAGCACTCAAAAGCTCGTCACCACAAAAGGGAAGAATCCATTAGGTGAAACCATCGAGATGCGCCAATGTAGTAGTCCTTCGAAGCAAGCAAAACAGATATACGATAAGTTGAACTTAAAACACTCACCATTCAAAAAGAATAAAATTTGTAGGACACAGAGCCCATAAGAAAAACGAGGAAAGTACGGTGACAGTAACAATTAGGCGAAAGTGGATGTTAAACTTGGGATAAAAGGATATTTCAATTGTTATACTGACCTTTTAAAATGGTTTGGATTACGATGTGTGAACTCATATAACTAATACTCATATAACTAATCCTCATATTATGAATAGTTTAACATTATCAATAACTACTATAGGTGATTTGCTACTTCGCAAAACCATAACGAATTGCGAGGAGCCTATCAAGGATGTAGAGCTATGTGTGCCTCTCTATCAGCGTCCGTACAAATGGACAGCTCGGAATGCCATACAATTGCTCGATGATATTATTGATGCCAAGAATAGTAATAAGGAAAGATACAGGGTTGGTACACTTATCCTTCACAAAACGAAGGAAAAGGGACAATATGATATTGTTGATGGACAGCAACGCATCATTACTTTCTCTCTTCTTCTGACGGCATTAGGAGAAAATAGTATCGGGGTTTTGAAACAAAAGATATATGACAATACGTACAATGACCATAATATCGCCAACAACTATAATGCACTTTTCCGTAGGGTTGGATTAAAGTCGGAAGACAATGATTCGGCAGTTGAACATCAACGGGAGATGGAGCATCTTAAGGATTATATAGAGAACAGGTGTGAGTTGATTGTTGTGATAACCACCGATGTGTCTGAAGCTTTTCAGTTCTTTGACTCTCAAAATGCACGGGGTAAGGCTCTTTATCCTCATGATTTGTTGAAAGCATACCATCTACGCGAGATGAATAACATCAGCGAGGATGAAACAGAAAGAATAGTAAAGGATTGGGAACAGGTTTCACAAAGAGATTTAGCTGATTTTTTTGGTAATTACCTATATCGTATCAAAGAATGGGTAGCAGGCAACAAAGCTAATATCTTGAATGAGCATAACATCCATATGTTCAAAGGTGTTACTCGTTTAGCAAGAACGCCTTATGCCCAATTCTACAAGAGTGCCTATTGCTATGCAGATATGGTCAATTCTTCTGCAATGCCTTTTGTCTCTGGTACTCGGAATGTAAATGCGTTCCAATTAGACACACCGATAATTGCCGGTAAGCCGTTCTTTGAATATACAAAGCACTATTATAATATACTAAAAGATATTCAGAATAACAATAAGTATGAGGGATTCTATATCAATGACAATATAATAGTTAAAACATTAGACCGGCACTTCAAAAAAGGAATAGGTAACGGTATAACACGTCTGATGTTTGATACCTCTGTTCTGCTTTACGTTGACAGATTCTGCCCAGAGACATATCCGACAAAAGAAGATATTGACTTGTTTGAACAATTTGTCATATATGCGTTCATTTGGGCTTATTCTTTGAGGGCACAATATACTAATCTTGGTTGGCTTTCTGCACAAAACTACATTATGGGGTGGAGTGAAAAGATCAATACATTTAATATGTATAAACTGATTGCTAAGCAAGATACACCGACTTCATTACTGAGTGCTTTGGCAGACAAGCTTAACCCGCTTTCAAATGATGACATTAAAGATGGTTGGGCGCAGGAATGCTACGAGTATAGTGGCGATGGTGAAACATTGAAGAATCTAAAGGACGAGAAAGATGGTGTGTATGAAAACTATCTGTATTTCTTCCAAGCAAATGGTTTCTATAAAAATTGAAGACAATGAAAGATTTGAATAATATTCTTGAAGAGTGCTCTATTCATGACATCTATTTCTCAAAAAGAGGGGCTTCTATATTATACAAGATACCTATCTATCAGCGTAATTATGCCTGGGGACGTGAGGAAATATACGCCTTGATAAAGGATGTATATGATTCGTTGGAAAAGCCTGTTTATTATATAGGTACTCTTGTCACATACAAGCGAGATGATAATATTTATGAAGTTATTGATGGACAACAGCGATTGACAACAATCTACATTATTCTAAAGGCATTGGACATAAAGAATATTCCAAATACTCTTACTTATTCTGCAAGAAAAGTTTCGGCAGCGACAATAAAAAATGCCTGTGTTTGGTGATGAAAACGATATGGGTATTCTTAATGGCTTCCATTACGCAAAGGAAGCACTCAAAGAGATTGTAGGTGACAAGAAGACTGATATCGAATCTTTTAAGTCTTTTTTCTTGGACAAGGTGCATATCATCCATTATCGTGTGCCGAAAGATGTAGATTTGAATCACTATTTTGAGGTTATGAACTCTCGCGGTGAGCAGTTAGAAAAGTACGAAATAGTAAAAGCTAAACTCTGCGAACAATTAATTGGCGATGATGATGCTATGGAGAAGTTTAGTCGTATATGGGAGGCTTGTAGTGATATGAGTTTCTATATTCAGCAGAAGCTCCCTGGGATGACAAGTGTCTTTGGTAAAACAATGGAAGATTTTGAAATGGAATCTTTCGACGACTTCCCAGATTCTAATGTGGAGTCATCTTTATCATTGGGGATGAAAACTATTTCAGATTTTTTAAATACACCTATAAAAAAGATAGAAAAGAAGGAAGAAGATGATATAAACGATCGTTTCCAGCCCATAATAGACTTTCCGAATTTTCTATTAATTGTACTGAAAATTACGAGATTGTTGAACGAAGATGATTTTACTCCTTTAAATTTTACTCTTGATGATAAAGAACTAATTAAGGAGTTTGACAAAGTAAATCTTACTCCTGAGTTTGTTAAAGATTTCGCATACAATCTCCTTTTGGCTAAATACTTTCTTGATAACTTTGTAATACATCACACAAATGGCGAAGATAGAGCCATTGAGAATCCATGGAAGTTGCAATATTTTTACAAGAAAGGTAGTAAGGCCGCTTATCTAAAGGATTTGTATGAGGACAATAAGGCACAACAGAATGAGGTTATTCAATTATTGTCTATGTTTGAAGTCGCTTTCACACCTAAGCAAAGAAAAAGCTATCTGTTCTATTGTTTATACCACTTGTTTCAGGATTGTGACCTTAATAGTTATGTGGAATTCTTAAGAAAACTGGCTGATAAGTATTTCTTTGATGTATATCTTGATGCAAGTAAACTCAACGACATAAATCAGCCGAAGCCAAATAGTTCTGATGAGACTATTTTTAATAATGGTGAATTGAATATTGAATTAGAGGAAGTCAAATGAGACGCATAAGTAAAGACATAACAAAACACTATCAAATGGCGTGTAGCTCAATGAGTTACACGCCATTTACTTTTTATGGGCTCATGTTTTCTATGTGCTTATTCTGCTTTTTTTACGGCTTTTTTGTTACATGTGTGTAGCACGACAAAAACGTAGGAAAAGCCCGACTAAAACCTACTTATTCCTACTAATCCGTACTTAATAGTCGGTGATGTACAGGATACGAAAATGGGCGTTTGAGGGCTGTTTCAATTTGTTACATGTCACATATTAACTCATAAAAAGCAAAAAGATGCCAAAATTAGGACTTGAAATCAAAAGAAGGTGCGGAATCTGCGGAAAGGTGTTTATCATCAAAACGCTCGATAGCCTCTATTGCTGCAAGAAATGCAGCGATGTGGCTTATGCACGTAAGAAGAGAGCAGAAGCCAGGGAAAAGCAACTGGCTTTGATTGCCAAAAGTGTTCCCAAGGTGAGAGAATATCTCTCCATTAGGGAAGCAGTGGCTATCTATGGTGTTGAACGTGATACGCTATATCTGATGGTTCGTCGAGGTCAGATACCCAGCATCAACATCGGTACCAAACTCACAAGGATAAACCGTAAGGATCTGGAGAAGATGTTTGTGAAGCGGCCTATAGCCAAGCACATCAAGGAAACGCCTCTGCCAAAGAAGTACAGTCTTGAACCCGAGGACTGCTACACCATCGGAGAAGTCTGCGAGAAATACCACATAAACGATAGTTCTGTGTGGGCACATGTCAGAAAGTACTCTATCCCCTCTCGTCAAATTGGCAACTATGTGTATGTACCCAAAGAAGAAATTGATAACTTATATAAATCAGAAACAAAATGAGAAGACCTTTATTGCACACCAAAGTCACGGTTAAGCTCCGTAAGTCGATCTTCCGTGAAGAGTGGTACCTCTACATCGAGTCGTACCCTGTACGTAATCCAGGCAGCACTAAGCCTAAGAGAGTCATTGAGGCAGTTAACCGTACCATCACTACCCCTATCTGGGATATGACTGCCATCAGCAAGATTGATGAGGACGGTAACTACAAGTACAAACCTAAGCGAGATTCCAACGGCATTATCCAATGCCAGTCGCAGTTGGACAAGGAGGCATGTCGATATGCCGACAAGGTACGTGCCTTGCGTCAGCAGGAGTACGATACCACCGTAGTTTATTCCGACAGAGAGCAGGAAATGATTGCTCAGAACGAACGCGGTGAACAAGATTTCATTGCATACTTCAACAGCATTATTTACAAGTGCCATCCTAACAGCTCTGACTCTATCATCGTCAACTGGACTCGTGTAGGTAAATTGCTGTCCATCTACTCTAAAGGAAAGCCCATCCCGTTCAAGACAATCTCAGCAAAACTACTTGAAGACATCAAGCTGTTCATGCTCTCTGCTCCACAGGGAGGCAACAAAGGTGGCACTCTCTCGCAAAACTCTGCCGCTACATATTTCTCTATTGTAAAGGCAGGTTTGCATCGTGCATTCATTGACGAATACCTTACTGTTGACATTGCAGCCAAAGTGAAAGGCATTCCTGATGTAAAGGTCAAGCGAGAGACATTGACACTTGAAGAAGCAGAAACATTGGCCAAGACTCCTTGTGAGAATGAAGTTTTGAAACGTGCTTTCTTCTTTGCTGTACTCACTGGTATCCGTCTGTGTGACATTCATGATCTTACATGGGGCGAAATAACTCAAACAGGAAGTGGATGGCAAGTGGACTTCACCCAGCGAAAGACACATGTGGTAGATTATCTCCCTATCAACGAACAGGCCTACTCCCTTTGCGGAGAACGTAGAGAACCAAATCAGCGTGTATTTGAAGGACTGACTGGTTCGTCTTGGATTTCTCGCCCATTGAAGAAATGGATTGAAGCATCGGGCATCAAGAAGCATATCACATTCCACTGCAGCCGTCATACCTTCGCAACTCTGCAACTCGAACGTGATACCGACATCTATACCATTAAAGGAATGCTTGGACATACGAATGTAAAGACCACTCAGATTTATGCACACATTGTTGATAAAAGTAAACGTAATGCTGCCGATGTCATCCATATTGAGAATCTTACTCCCACCAACGATGACATAGAAAGTGTTCCTGCTATCTGATTTCTACCTGTTTTACCAGGTCGAGCCTCCGAGTTTATCGGGGGCTTTTTTATATCATTACCATTCCTTATACGCATGTTTCTATCACTTTTTGTTTCGTTGTTATAAAGCGCTGTCTATGAGGTTTATAGTATGATTTTTGCTGCAAAATCATACTCGAATCTTAAGTAATTATAATATCGGTCTGTTGAAGCTCGAATTTTATGGCAGTTCGTAATTTAGTGAGTTACTTTGCATCGCCATTCTACGAAAAAAGGCACAAAATACAATTCAAAAAAATATAAGTATATGACCGAAACATTTCAAGTAAAATCGTTGGAGGAGATGCCAAGAGCATTGACCTACCTCATTGAAAAAGTTGACAGCCTTCAAGAGACTGTCAACAACCTGCGCAAGAAAGGGCGTGCCAGTGAATCACCTCGATGGATGAACATCGATGAGCTTTGCGCTTATCACCCCAGCCATCCCAAGAAGCAGACCGTCTATGAATGGGTGTCTAAGAAGACGATACCCTATCATAAGATGACCAAGGGACTCATGTTCCTTCAATCTGAGATTGATGAGTGGTTGAAGCGTGGAGCCCAGAAGTCCGAGGAAGACCTTATGCCTGAGGCGCGTGAATTTGTTCTTTCAAAGAAAGGGAAAGAAGTATGATGCAAGACTACGCAACCGATTTTTGGCGCGGCATGGACGACCTGCATGGATTCTCCTTTTACCGAAAACCCATTCAGAACATTGAGCCATGCCGTGCCATCACGGTAGTTGATGTCTATCGCTACCTTGTCGGTCAGTATGCCAAGCCGCAGACCGACACACTCCGCTCTTTGACATCACCTTCGGAAGCTAAGAAGTACAAGGCAACGCACTTTGACTACTGTACATTCTCGGGATTGTTTCGCAAGCGAAATGAGAAGGAACTGATACAGCACTCAGGATTGATGTGCCTCGATTTTGATCATGTCGGCAATCCCGACAGGTTCAAAGAGTGACTTCTGACGCATGACTACTTCGATACGGAACTGATGTTCACAAGTCCATCAGGCGATGGTGTGAAGTGGATTATCCCCATCGACTTGAAAGGCTGGGAGCATTCCCGTTATTTCAAGGCTGTAGCCAACTGCATTGAGTCAACTGGATTACCTCCTGTGGATAAGTCAGGAAGCGACGTGGCACGTTCCTGCTTCCTGCCTACGACCCACAGGCATACATTAACCCTAAATACTCGGAATATGTCGAAGAAAATATTTTCCGCCCTAGATTGGGAGAATGCCCCTTCTAACAAGGTCTCCCCTAACAAGTCGTCTTCTATTTACAGTTGCAGCTCTTCATCTGACGTACGGTCACAAGTAGAGGAAATAATTTCTGAGATAGAGTCTAGGGGACTTGACATCGCACCCAGTTACGACGAATGGGTAAAACTTGGATTTGCTCTAGTCTCAGAATTTAAAGAAACAGGAAGAGAGTACTTCCAAAGGCTCAGCACATTGCACCCAAGCTATGAATTCAATGCCACTGATAAGCAATACAACAACTGCCTAAACAGTAAAGGAAGTGGAATAACTCTCTCTACTTTCTTTTACCTGGCATCTAAAGTTGGCATAGTACTTTTCAAGTATCAAAATTCCATTTTACCAAATATCCAAAATGGTAATTTGGAGAATTGGATAACAGATAGCGCTAATCTGCCAACCCTGCCAGAGTCGTTGTACACTTCTCCGCCTTCATTTTTCCAGGAGGTTGTGAACAGTTCTATATCCATTGAGGATCATGGAATTGTCCTACTTGGAACGATTGGATGCTTATCTGCCTGTTTCCCCAATGTATGTGGACTCTATGATGACCATGTCGTTTATCCTAACTTATACTTATTCCTTGTAGCAGATGCAGGAATGGGAAAAGGTTCACTGAATCTATGCAGGGAACTTATAGCCCCCATTAACAACAGACTGCATGAGGAGAGCAGACAGTTGATGATAGATTATAAGGCCAAGATGGCTGAATATCAACAGAACAAAAAGAAATGTCTGGATCTAACAGAGCCAGAGCAACCGCCTCAAAAAACTTTGATAATTCCAGCAAATAGCAGCGCAAGTTCATTTGTAAGTCTATTGTCTGATAATGACGGAGTTGGGATTCTTTTTGAGACTGAAGGTGACACTTTAAGTCAGACTCTCAAATCCGAGCATGGCAACTATTCTGACCTCCTAAGAAAAGGATTCCATCATGAGACGATCAGTATGAGTAGAAGAAAAGACAGAGAATATATAGAATTGCCATTACCTCGTTTCTCCGTTGTCCTATCTGGAACACCAAAGCAGGTTCAGCGTTTGATTCCTGATGAAGAAGATGGTTTGCTCAGTAGATTCATCTATTACTTCATTCCCTTTCGTAGAGGAATACGTAATGTCTTTGCAACAGATTGTATCAGCAACTCCAAACATGTTGCATTCAAGCAGCTTGGGGAAAAACTTATCCTTCTACACGATGAGTTTGCAAAACTTGGAGTTATAGAAATTGTCGTTCCTAAATATCACGTTCTATTATTCCATACATGGCTCACACAGCTCAATGAAAAATGTTGCGATGAGATAGACAACGGAATGCAAGGTCTGGTTCGACGATTGGGACTCGTTGCCTATAGGATGATGATGCTCTTTACTATTATACGCACTTTTGATAATGTTCCCCCAGAAACCAGATCACCGGATGGGCATCTGCTGTTCGAATGCTCAGAAACTGATTTCTTCTCTGCATTATGTATCAGCGAAACACTACTGTATCATTCCGCATACATATATGTGAAGTTATCTTCTTCTGGAATAAAGAATTCCTTGAGAGTTCCTGAATCAGGAGTCAATGCCCGTCGCTATGCGTTGTATCACAAGCTACCTGATGAATTCGACAAATCCGTTTACGACCGAATCGTTTCAGAAATGAACGAGAATGCTAGTACTGCTTACAAATGGATTGACAAGTTCATTCAAGACGGACGACTCAAGCGAACGTGCAAAGGCTACTATGTAAAAATTAAACTATTACTAAACCGGGCGAAAGCCCACAAAAAAGTATTCTATGAAAAATCTTAGTATTCCTATTGATCATCTTGTGATGTTGGCTGAACTTGATGATAAGGAAGCTGGGCAGATGGCAAAAGCCATCGCCCAATATGCCAACAAGGGTATTGCTCCTTCGTTCAGCAATAGTGCACTCAAAGCAATCTTCACTCTGTTTCGCTCCCACATTGAGGCGCAACGTGAATCTTCTGCAAAACGCAGCGAAATCAATACGACCAATGCCATGGGCAAGAAGTCGGCTGCAAAAAGAAGGCTGCCAAGAAAGCAACTACAACTGATAGCGAATCGCAGCAAATCGCAGACGATGCTACCGATGCGTCAGAAGCTGTTGAAGAATCGCTCCCTCTTGATGCAATCGAAGCGGTATATCCGAAACTCGGTACCTATCGCAACGAATCGCTCTCCATTTGGGAATCTTTCAGCGAAGAGAAGAAACGTAAGGCCATCGGTTTTGTTCAAACCTACATCAGTCAAACGCCTAACGCCATTGACCAGATGTATCTGAACAGATACCTCGGGGCTGAACCTTGGGAGAAGTAAGCCGTAACGAGTCTGCTTGCAGACATTATAACCCTTTGGTATAGCCTAATACACCAAGCACACTTGGCTGTTAGGCTCTCCGAGGGGTTGAGGTCTGCCTAATGAAAGAGCAAGCTCTGGCAGAATAATCACTTTTATATTAAACCATTATAAAGGATAACTATATGACCACAGGTAAAAAAGCTATGCTTGAAGTCAGCAAGATGAAGATGACTCCAGCACTCAGCGCAGAACATCAGCGCAAATGGGATGAGTCCCGATGGAAATGTAAACTTGATGACCCAGAACGTAATTACGACAAGAGTCGTGCGCATCTCAACTTCGAGGTACGCAAAGGAGGTGTCATTGCTCCAGTAGATAAATCGGTCTGCATCAAGGAAAAAGTAGATGCACGTATCGCTGAATGGAAAGCCGAAAGGCTTGCTGCAACAGGAAAAGAACCGATAGTTAGAAGCACTCAACATCTCTCTGTTTCTCTCGTTATAGGTGGTAACAGTGAACGCATGAATGAACTTGCATTCGGGAATCAAGTGCTTCAAGAGCGAGGAAACAACGCTCACATAAAGCGTATGCCTGAGATAGAGCAGTTCGCTCTCGACAATTACAAGGCTCTCGCAGAACGCATCGGTGAGAAGAACATCATTTCCTTTATCGCACATTGTGACGAGAAAAATTGTCACATTCACGCTACCATTACTCCAATCTTAGAGGACGGTCGTTTATCTGCAAAAGATATGTTCGGAGGCGGCTCTCTTGTTGCAGCTCGCGACAAAATGCGCGAATGGCACGATTGGTATGCTGCCGTCAATGAGAAGTGGGGACTGGAACGTGGAGATGACATTCATGAAACAGGAGCACGTCACAAGTCGCTCGAAGAACACAACCGAGAGTTGCATCGTGAGAACAAATCTCTCGAAGAGGAACTTGAAACCAAGCGTCGTGCCGTGAAAGGACTTACCACCATGATTGAGAATCTTACTCGTCGGCAAGAGGAAATCCAATCACAGATAGCAGAACTTGAAGCGCAACAACAGGAATCCGACTCCAACAAGGAGGATATTCTGCGCCAGATAAAGTTTCTCAATCAAACGCTGACTGAAATCAGAATCAATTTGAGAGAAAAGCGAGGAAAACTTGACCAAGTTAATCAAGAATTGGATAGTCTCAAATCTACCTACAATTCCAAATTGAAAGGGCTAGACGCAATCATGAAGAAGGACAATGTCATGATAAACTATATCAACAGAGATGCCGAGATTATTCTCAAAGCTTCCATTTTTGATCAAGTGCTATATGAAGCAGTCAAAATATGCCGAGAAATCCCAGAAGCAGATGCGATGGCAGAGGACACATTCATTGATGACCGTAACAATTTCCGTTGGAAGGATGTGCTAAGCACTGGTCTGAGAGTATTCATTGCTGGAATAGATGGCGCGACTGGTGCAGCTCAGGTGTCAGGCGGTGGCGGCACATCAAACGATATGCCGTGGCGAGATAAGGATGAAGACTTTCTCGATTGGGCCCGCCGTGCTATGCGATATGCCCATGCCAAACATTATCCAGGCAATAGGCTCAAACGGTCGCTGAGCAAATAGCCCTCGCGCGCATACATATATATAATAATGAGCAGGTGTTCCAAAATGGAAACACCTGCCTATTTATTTATGTTTTTTGGTGTGAAAAAAACGCTATTACTTTTATAACGTAATCTAGTTATTCGACTATTCAGCCGCTTCATATGTTACTATACTTTTGATATATTGAACAAACTCAAGACCATTCTCTGATTTAAGCAGTTTTTTTAGTTTGTTATGTAATGCAGAAGACGTTTTTGTGGATTTCTCAATAATAGGTCGATAGTAGTCCCCATTAGAAAGTATTATCTGTTGGCATTTTGCGTCATCTACTATAGGAGCAAGGATTGTATCTGCTGAGTCGTTGATGTTGCCAAGTTCATTAATTCCAGTTCGTTCCAACCATTTGTGTAATATTGGAAAATTGTTATTAGAAATAACATACCCATTAGCTCTAAGAAAAATCTGCCGACGAATGTCATTAATATCAGTGGCATAACTTGGATAATCATCATATCCCAGTGAAAGCAATTTATGGATGACTATATTATCTCGCAGATTATTATTTGCAATTAATTGTAATGCTTTTACAACTATCTTCTTAAGATTGTTTCCCAAAGGATTAGCCATTTTGTCATTATTTATGAGACTCTCTAAAACTTTATACCAATAATTATTAGTTGGCAATAAGGTTTGCATTTGGAAGAATTGGTCAGAAGACATTGATTTTATTTCCGATATGGCTTTTTCGCTTAGTACTTTTCCTATATGCGATTCCGACTTAAACATTTCATCAATCCACTCCTGATTTGGTAAGAGTTGATTTATGTTTTTGCCTTCCTCTTCTTTTATTAGATTGTCATATCCCCATTTCTCCGAGAAATCTAACAGATGGTTTATTTTAATGACTGGGTTGTTTGACATAAGTTGATTCCAGAGTGCAACAAAACCTCCATTTATTGAAGGCTCGTCATCAGAAACTTTATTAATGAGAGAAGCTACCAATAAACCTTGTAGTGCAGAATCTCTAGGATACTGAATAGACAACGAAATAAGTTTGCTGGTCGTTGTAAAGAACAATGTCCTTTCTGCTATATCTATGTCACTCCATTGCGGTTCACCTTGAAGATTCCCCGGATAACTAACTGCTAACAATGCATAAAGTTCCTTATACTCATCCGAAGGTTGTGTAGAATCTTTCTCGTCTTGTTTAATCTTCTGCCAAAGAGAAATGAGATACTCGTTAGAAGGATTTATGTCTGCTTTGGAATAAAACAACTTAATTATATGAAGAAGTCGTACCGCTATTAAATAAGAGGATTTTTCCTCTGAAAATTTTATAATAGCGTTATCCGTAACTATTCAGCGATAATAGATATATAAGTGCATATCAATTTATCAAACCTTA
>ERZ772909.1629-NODE-1629-length-12136-cov-5.151478_pt1 | contig 12136 bp, 8 predicted proteins | sample MGYA00511137_ERZ772909 | MGnify/ENA primary metagenome ERZ772909 (study PRJEB29015, sample SAMEA2738095) | human oral metagenome | biome: human oral; feature: human-associated habitat; material: saliva | place: China | collected 2270 ... | reverse complement strand
ACGTGCGCAAAATGCTAGCCCGCATCAAACTCAGCCAAAACCCACAAGTCGTGGCAGAACTATTTATCGCCTGGAGAGACCTAACAAGATAACGATTAGTTAGGTGGTGAACGTAGGGTTTAGAGGGGAGAGAAAAGGAGGGCATATAGGGAGAACAACATACGGGAGACATAAAAATAGGTGATCATTAAAACAAAATAAATAACTTTCACTCTTGATAAAAACCACCCCATATAGGGGTGGTTTTTTTATATATAAAATATGAAAATTCATTCATGATTGAATTAAAAGTTATATGAGTAAAAAAATACCTATATTATATGATAATGTATATAGTAACAATTATACTGAGCAATTTAATAGGTTATTATTTTTGAGTAAATGAGTTTATTACATGAAAATAATGTGAATTTAATCACGAATTATGATAGAATGAGAGTAATTATAACCGGCATTATAAATTTCATATAAGGGGCATAAAGTATGAATGTTCAAGTTGTTGAGCCTAGAGCAGATATTTTAGTTGAATCGACGCGATCTATTGGATATACATTTGAATCTGCATTGGCAGATATTATTGATAACAGTATTGGTAATGGTGCTACGCATATAGATGTTAGATTTTCTAGTATTGATCCTAAATATATAGCTATATTAGACGATGGTTGTGGTATGACACCAGATGAATTAATTATAGCTATGCGTTATGGTAGTAAGAATGTAAATGACCAACGTGCTGAATCAGATTTGGGGAGATTCGGCTTAGGTTTAAAGACAGCCTCTCTATCACAATGTAGAAAGCTAACTGTTATTAGTAAGAAAAATGATATTATATCCGCAGCATCCTGGGATTTAGATTTTATAATTGAGCAACAAGGTTGGTCATTAAAGGTTTATGATTATGATGAAATAGTAAATCAATATAATACAGCAATTCCTAAAATATTAGATAAACTTAATGATTATGAATCAGGTACTATTGTTATTTGGGAAAATTTCGATAAGATGCTTGAAGGTACTAGTGAACCAGATAGATTATTTGATGAAAAAATATCTATTGCTCGATCACACTTAGAACTTATTTATCATAATTTTTTAGATAAAACGAGTAAAAGTCCTATTGAATTAAGATTTAATTACCTCCCGTTAGCAGCTAAAGACCCATTTTTAACAAAACATCCAGGAACACAGCCTCTATCAGAAGAGAATATTAAGTTAGAAGGACATAATATTAGGGTAAAACCATATATCTTACCGTACTTAAATAAATTAAGTTCTAGTGACATTGAGTTATTAGGTACGTTAGATGATTTGCGAAATAAACAAGGAATATATGTTTATCGTAATAACCGTTTAATCATTTGGGGAACTTGGTTTAGACTTGATACTAAAAATGAGTTGAATAAACTAGCTCGTATTAGGGTTGATATACCTAACTCATTAGACCATATTTGGGATATTGATATAAAAAAATCCACTGCTAGCTTGCCTAATTCAATTAAGCAAAACTTAAAGTTTATTGTAACACGTGCTATAGGCTCTAGTGAACGTGTATATACTCATCAAGGCAATAAATTGATTAATGATGAGTATGATCATGTATGGGAATTGCAGAAAAAAAAAGAGGGAACTTTCTTTGAGATAAATAAGGAACTTCTTATTTATAAAGCATTTTTAGAATCTTTGTCTGCTGAACAAGCAAAACAATTCAAAGCACTTATAAAACTTATGGAAGCTACAGTTCCATTTAAATATGCATATACTTTACTTGCCAAAAATGAAGAAACATTTGATAAAGATTATTCGGATGAGGCTAAAAATATAATTGCTAATTTATCAGCACTGCCTGGTGTTGATCCTAAAAAGTTATATGAAGAACTGAATAAGATAGACTTTTTTGCAAAATATTCTAAAGTACTTAACTTGGGGTGATAAGCTATGAATGAGATGTGTAAAGGTATAGTAGAGCTTGTTATAACAACAATCAGAACAAAGAGTAAAGCTGAAGAAGCAGTGGATGAAAAACAAATTGATGATCTTATTCGTAGAGTAAGTTTAGTTTTATCCTATGAATTGAGTGATGAAGAGTTTGAAGCTGTTAGAAAAGAACTACATCATAGACAAACTATTATTATGGAGCCAGGTATAGCGATTTCAAGCGATCCTAATTTTAAAAACTGGTATAATCCGATTGATATTGATTCTAGTTACTCTTATTGGGAGAGATATAAAAAATATTTATCTTCTGATTTATTACTTCCAGAAAAAGTTATTCAATCAATTGATATCTCTACAACCGATATCGTAAATTTATTAGGTGAGCCTGTTGAAAATGGAATTTTTGCAAGAAAAGGATTGGTAATTGGTGATGTTCAGTCCGGTAAGACTGCAAATTATATCTCTGTAATTAATAAAGCTGCTGATGCAGGATATAAAGTTATAGTTCTTTTAACTGGCACAATTGAAAAATTGAGACAACAGACTCAAGCACGTATTGATGAGGGTTTTATTGGAATTGATACATCTGATTTAGAAAGAGAACGACGTAATAATCCAATAGGTGTAGGTCTTATTAATGGAGGAATATCAGTATCATCCTTCACTTCAATCATTAAGGATTTCAATAAATCGGTTTTAACTAATTCAAATGTTCCGTTAGACTCTTTATCCATTCCTTTGATTTTGGTTGTAAAGAAAAATAAGGCGGTTTTAAATAGTATATATAAACTATTTAATGGTGAAAAGAAAGACCAGACTTATAATAAAATAAATCAATCGCTTTTATTTATTGATGATGAGGCAGATAACGCTTCAATTAATACGAATAGTCAGGATGATGATCCTACATCCATTAATAAAAGTATTAGACGTATTCTAGGCTTATTTATGAGATCTAGCTATGTAGGCTATACAGCAACTCCATATGCTAATGTGTTTATTGAACCTAATACAAAAGAAGATATGGAGAATGAAGACTTATTCCCTAAAGATTATATTTATGTGTTACAACCACCTAGTAACTATATTGGCGCAAGAGAAATTTATTCTGAAGAGGGTCAATATAAGACTATGTATAGAGTGATTGATGACTTTGAAGAGTTTTTACCATTAAAGCATAAAAAAGATTATGAATTACCTTTAGATATACCATTATCTTTAAAGAAGGCAATTTTATCTTTTCTTATTGCTAATGCAATTAGAGATTTACGTGGTGATTTAACAACACATAGATCAATGCTTATAAATGTAAGCCGATTTATTTGCATTCAGAATGATTTGAGAGATTTAGTTAATGATTATTTCTTGTTAGTAAGAGATAAGATTCAGCATTATTTACTTAATCCAGATTATAGTAAGCATCCATTACTAAAATTGTTAAAGGCTGTTTATAATGAGGAATTCAAGAATGTAGGTAGTTTTGAAGAGACAAAAGATATAAACTGGCAATCTATTAGAGAGCAATTATTTAATTCTATTAAAAATATTAGAGTAGAATCTATTAATGGTGGTAATGCATCTAAGCTATTAGACTATAAGGGCTATGACAATGGTCTTAGATTAATAGCTATTGGTGGATTAAGTCTCTCGCGTGGGTTGACTCTTGAAGGATTATGTATTAGTTATTTTTATCGCAACTCTGTCATGTATGATACATTAATGCAAATGGGACGATGGTTTGGGTATAGACGTAACTATGAAGATTTGTGCCAAGTCTGGATGTCCGAAGAGTCATATAGTTGGTACCAACATATTTCTGATGCAACTGATGAACTTAGAGATGAAATTAATCGTATCTATTATAGTAATTTAACACCTTTAGATGTAGGGATTAAGGTTCGTTCTAGTGAAGGTGCTTTAATTGTTACGGCAAAAAATAAAATGAGAAGTGCTGGAGATTATGTAGCAGATTTATCGCTTAGTGGTGATTATATAGAGGCACCTCATTTTTCTAAAAACTCTCAAACTATTAATAGTAATATAGAAGCTGTTAAAAATCTTCTTAATGTATTACAAGTGAATGGATATACAGTAGCTGATCCGAACGAATTATCCCTTGCATATAAAAGTGCTAAGCAGATACTTAATGTAAAAAAAGAAATTATAGTAGAGTTTTTAAAACAAGTAGATACACATCATAGAAATACTAACTTTATTGCCCATCAAGTTGCTGAATTGATAGAGAGTAGTAGTGAAGAACTTTTAGATACTTGGGATATTGCTTTTGCTCAAGGTAAGTCAAGAAATGAATTTAATATCTTGGGGAAAACAATTAATCGAGTTGAACGTAGTATAGAAAATACAACTAGTAGTATAATTACCCTAAGAAAATATCGTATAGGTAGTTTGGGTATGGCTACATGTGGTCTTACAGCTGTTCAATGCACCCAAATTGAAGAATGGATTAAAGCTAAAAATAAAAAGTATTCTGAAAAAAGAGCACCAGATAAAGAATATTTTAAAACAGATATTAAACGAAATCCTCTTTTAGTAATCTATTTAATTGATGTGAAATCTTCTGAAAATATTACTCATAACCAACCTCTAGTTGGTCTTGGAATCGGTATTCCAAATTTAAAAGAACCGAGAGAACTTAGCTATGCATATAAAGTTAACACAACTTGGTTAAAAGAAAACTATGATGAAGATGAGTTTGAAGCAGATGATATTGGAGAATATGATGACTAATTCAGTTAACGGGATACGTTTGATTAATCCTTCTTGGCCTTTAAGGGTTTATAAAGGGGATAATAGTGAAGGATATCGTACTTATGTTGTGGTAAGTAAATATGAGCCTTCTAATTTATTATCAACAAAATTAATTGTTGTTAATAAAGTTTATGATCCCAGTCGGAGTGAGTGGCAACTTCAGTTTAATTTAACTTCTTCAAGTAATAGTAGTGAAGATATGTTTAAATATATCTTCAAAGATATTTTTAACTCTATTGATTTTAATGGTACTGAACAAAGTGCTTTTAAGGCATTGTGTCACAGATATGAACATTGGCAACAATTATTATCTAAGTTACCTGATTCATTTGGACGATTAAAGCAACAAGGTCTTTTAGCTGAGTTATTAGTTTTAAAAGATAATCTAATTCCTAATTATGGTGTAGATAAGGCTTTAGAAATGTGGCAAGGGCCTAAGGGAGCTAAGCAAGATTTTATTCTTCCTGAAAGTTGGATTGAAGTAAAGTCGACAAATCTTGGGAAACGGGAAATTCATATATCATCATTAGAACAATTAGACTCACCTATTAGTGATGGGGAATTATCTGTTGTAACATTACAAGAATCTAATGCCTATGATGCTAATGCAATATGTTTATCTACAGTAATTGATGAGATTGAATCTGAGATTAATGATGATTTAATTGCAATAGATTTCAAGGAGAAACTTTTACTCGTAGGTTACGGACAAAATAAAGAAAATGAACTTTATTTTAGAGTTTGTGATATAGAGCATTATAGAGTTAATGAAGGATTTCCAAAGATTAAACGGAATAATATACTTACTGCTATTACAAAAGTTTCATATACTTTAAATTTAGAAGCCATTTCAAGTTTTAAAATCTAATGGGGAGAAAATGGTATGGGGTTAGAAGAGTATAAACAAGAATTTGATTCGGAGATTAAAGCAAGTGTATATGGAACTGGTGTTAGTACTAAAGCAGCCTTCCTAGATGCTGCGTCTGACTTATTAATTGACCATGAGCTTGAATCGGAGTTTCAGATTACTGAATATGAAGGTATTGGTTATCGTCAACATCGTCTTCAATTAGATGGTTATGTTTATGGTGAATTATCTAATAGCATGTCTTTAGCGCTTGTAGATTATCGACATGAGGATAATGTTATTACAGCTACTGAGATAGAAACCATAGTTAAACGTGCAAGGTTTTTTCTTGAAGATATAGATTATATACTCAATAATGCTGAGGAAAGTTCCCCAGGTTATGGTCTAGCTTTTGATATTAAAAATAATGCATTTGATATTCAAAAGTATAAGATATACTTATTTACTAATAATCAAATGTCTAATCGTATTAAGAGTCTAGAGTCAGACTATATTGGAGATACCCCAATTGAATATCATGTTTGGGATATTGCCCGATTGTATGAATTATCTAAAAATTCAGAGTTAAAAGAAGACTTTGAAATACAGTTTAATGAATTTAGTAATAAACCTATTCCATGTTTATCAGTAACGAGTGGTGATGATTATCAAGGATATATGGCTTGTATTCCAGGAATCGTTTTAGCGAAGTTATATAATAAGTTTGGTGCTAAACTATTAGAGAGTAACGTGCGTTCCTTTTTGCAAATACGAGGGAAGGTTAATAAAGGTATTAGAAATACAATTATAAAGGAACCTAACAAGTTCTTTGCATATAATAATGGGATTACTTGTACTGCAGATTCAATAGAGGTTAATACTAGTGGAGGAGCTCCGTTATTAGAGTCTTGTAGGAATCTTCAGATTGTAAATGGGGGGCAAACAACTGCGTCACTAGCTTCTGCTTTGTTAGATAAAAAAGAAAAGTTAGAAGATAATATTGAAAATATTTATGTACCAATGAAGATTTCTGTTGTTACAGATGAGAACTCTGCAGAGTTGGTAGCAAATATTTCTAAATATGCTAATAGTCAAAATAAAGTAAGTGAATCAGATTTATCTTCTAATCATCCATACCATGTTAGAATTGAGCAACTATCTAGAACAACAAGTGCACCTGCGTTAAATGGTCAACAATTTGGCACATATTGGTATTATGAGCGTGCACGAGGTGCATATGCACAGGAGACTCATAAAGCTACTGCAGGTTCTAAAAAAACATTTGAAGCTAAGTATCCTAAAAATCAAAAGTTTGATAAGACTGAATTGGCAAAACTTGTTAATATATTTAGTGGACGTCCTCATATTGCTAGTGCTGGTGGGCAGAAATCGTTTGTCTATTTTATGCAGGAAATATCTAAGACATGGGACCGCGACTCTAACGTTTTCCATTCATATTATTTTAAGCAACTTGTTTGCTATAAAATAATATTTAAGGCGACTGATAATATTGTAAAAACGGTCCATCACTTTGATAGTTATAAGGCCAATATTGTAGCTTATACATTGAGTAAACTTTCTGATACTATCGATAAATGTTATAAAGATAAATCTATTGATTTTGAATATATTTGGCAAAATCAAAGGATTAGCTCGGCCATGCGTGCTGAATTAATTAAATTGACAGAAATTGCTCATGATCATTTGGTTGATGAAAACCGTGGTAAACAAAATGTAACGGAATGGGCAAAGAAGGTTGAGTGCTGGGTACAGTTTAAAGATCAATCATATACTTTAAGTACAGAGTTTGCTAATGAGTTAGTCTCCAGAAATAAGATAAAAGATGGGGAGAAAACAGGGCGAAAGGATTTGGCTGATAGAACTGAAGATGAGGCTATGATAGAGCTTAATAAAATTAAATTTTCTGTATGGACAAATTTGCAGAAGTGGAATGTAGTACATAAAGTATTATCTCCTACAGAGAATGATTTTGTAAATTGTGCTATTAAGATTTATACCAAAGGTTTGTTCCCAAGTGCTAAACAGTGTGTTAGAATTTTAAAGACATTAGATCGTGCCCGTGCAGAAGGGTTCCCTGAATAGTTATATAGTAGTAAGGAGTAGTATTAATGTTAAATGTAGTTGAAGCCTTTAGTGGCATTGGCAGTCAGGCTAAAGCATTAAAAAAATTAGGCATTGACTATAAAGTGGTTAATATATTGGAATGGGATATATCAGCTTTTGTTGCATATGATTTTATTCATTATGGTGCACCAGATATTACTCCTTATAAAAATCTCACAAAAAAAGAGCTTTTAGATAAGTTAGTGCCACTAAATCTTAGTATCGATGGTAAGAACCCTGTATCAAGAAACTCTCTTAATATGTGGAGAGTGGAAGCACTTCAAGTAATATGGGCGGCATATAATAGAACTCATAACTTAGGTGATATTCAAAAGGTAGATTATCTTACGTTCCCAAGTGATATTGATGTATTAACCTACTCTTTCCCTTGTCAGGATTTGTCTATAGGTGGGGCGTGGCATAATAATCATTCTGGGATTGATCGTGATGCAAATAATCGCTCCGGATTGCTTTGGGAGGTTGAAAGAATCCTAGAATCTATTCAGGAGAATGGAAAAGAATTACCTCGTTTCCTATTAATGGAGAACGTTAGTAATATTCTTTCTAAGAGGCACGCATCTAATTTTAATGATTGGAAAAATCAGCTAGAGCGGTTAGGATACTTTAATAAGGTTTATACATTGGATGCATCTAACTTTGGAAGTCCGCAGCGACGTGTACGGACTTTTATGGTGAGTGTTTTATTACCTAATGAGCATGCAAGAGCTACAGTAGAAGATTATTTTAAGAATAATGATTTAGAAGAAATTTCTAAAATTAAGCCGAAAAAGCCTAAAAAGTTAGAACGTTTTTTACGAATGGATTACTCCAATCCAATCTATAAAGAAGAGGCAAATATTTCTAATCCTAACGATACGCCATCACGCCGCAAAATCTATGAGGAGAATGATATTCTTAATAAGCCCACAGGATTCAATACATATCTTGGTACTTTAACGACAAAACAAGATCGACATCCTAATGCAGGTATACTGGAATTTCCAGAGCATCGTAAGGGTGGAAGTCCTTATAGGAATTTGACCCCTAGAGAATGTTTCTTATTAATGGGATTTGATGAGGCTGATTTTAATAGAGTATTAAAATATAATCCTCAACTACAAAAGAATAAGAAGCTTTATTCTCGTGAGCGATTAGAACGGCTTGCAGGTAATAGCATAGTTGTGGATGTATTAGTAAAAATTTTTGAACAAATTAATGAATTGAAAGCATCAATTTATCGTTGAACTTAAAAGGCGCAACCTTGAAGGTTGCGCCTTTTTGTATAGTTTTTGACTGATTATCCCCAAATTATATACTGCAATATTAATTCCGAGGCCAAATTTTTAGTGCTATTTCAGCAAAATCCTCTTGTCGTTTTACGATTGTAAATGTAGTCCAGTCATCAATTGAAACAAGGTCACGAGTCATTTTAATTTCTGATTTCTTATAGATTTCTTTCTTTTTATCGAATCCTTTATTTTTAGCTTTATTGTTATACTCTTGGCCTAATAGAGTTAAATTACCTAAACGCCATAGGTATGTTTCGTGGTCTTCATCATTGAAGTTGATCCACTCATCATTAATCTTCTTAGGGAGAATATGTTCAACATGAACTCGGTTTGAGTCATCTACAATTTTAGTTTCGTTGATATCAAAGTTATTTATCTTACGAAGTAAATAGCGTATAACTGCGTTTTTCTTAGAGTTGAAAATTCTGAAGTTATTGATGAATTCCTCATCTGATACCATAAGAGAATATAGTTTTTTTAGGATGTCATCTTTTGTTGGTTTTTTACTGGATGCACTATCACTATTAGGTGGCCAAGTTTTATCGCTAATACTTCTAGCGATTTGTGCAAATACAAGCTCATATTTATTGGCAACTAGTCCTGAAACTACAAAGTTACGAACTACTAGTGTTTCTATTGCTTTTAAAACCTCATTTATATCTTCTTCAGAGTAGTTCTGTAGTCTTAGAGCAAAGATAATAGGAATATATGAGGATGCATCTAGTTTCTGCATCTCTATAAGACGCTCGTTCAGCTCAGTTAAATCAAAGTCCTTGTTATCGTCAGGGTGTAGTATGGCTGCACATACCTTAGATAAAGAGCGTAGATTTGCTAATAATGTATTAACATCAGATTGTGATGTTATATCTGTACGTAATGCTTTAAATAAATCTTTTTCTCGAGCAAAGCGTTTTGTGCTATTCCAATAGTAACGAATAAATTTTGTTGGATCTATATTATCAAGATTATCAATAATAGTATTCCAAGTTTCAGTAGCGCTAGGTAAGTCATTTTGTGCCATACGAAGAATATGATTCTTTAATAAGTCAGCGGTTTCTAGTGCTTTACCACGAGCATTGAGGGACTCAAAGATAATATAAGCTTCGTTAATATCATCAGTTTCAACTGTCATAAGGATAAACTGATTAATTAAGGCTTGGTATAGTTTATTTAGAGCTTTGTATTGATTAGACTCATTCTTTTCAAGAAAATCATTTACCTTTCCACTAAAGAATTTACTTGCATAGAAGATATTATAGTTAGATGGTTTAAGTTTCTTTTTATCAAATTTTTTGTCAGTATAATCAATGGCTCCACGTTTTTGTACATATTCAAAGAAGAACTCTTTATCAACACCACCCATAGATAAATATTGCTCTCGCTTACTTTCAGATATGCGGCCAATATATTTAGCATTAATATCCTCGGAGTCGTCATTTGCATCATTATTGTTTGTTGATTCGGCAATTTCTTTAAATTTTGTTCGCAAGATATCTAGGAAGATAATTGTGGTTGAGATACGTTGCTGGCCATCAATAATATAGCGTTTACCATCTTCCTTATTTTTGTGAATAACAACTTGTCCAAGAAAGTGTTCATCATGTGTATTTTCTTCGTAAATTTGTTCTAAGTCTAGCCAAAAGTCATCTAGTTGAGTCTCTTCCCAAGAGTAACCCCGCTGATATTCTGGAATATACAATTTTTCATTCCCTAAGAAAGAACCTAGCTTTGTTAGATTTGAGTTAATAATCCCCATATTACTACCTCCCATATACATTAAATACTTTCCTTATAAATATTAGATCATACTTTGAGGTAGAGATCAAATTGCAAGTAAATATATTTGTTCTTTAATATTGATATCGTATTTAGTTTGCTATATTTGAGCCATAGAATTAGTGTATTAGTCCAGTTTATTTAGAAGAGTGTTATATATGAATATTGAGGATGTTAAAGTGTTTCGCAGCCTACAAGAAATATATTTTTCATTTTAACTTCATTTTATAAAAGGGTTTTATATTTATAATTATTTGTTTAACTGTATATAGTATAGTGATACTAAGTGATATGTTTGTGTTATGCAGGGAGTTTTAATATGAAATCAAAGTTAAGATTATTTGTGTGTATGTGTTTTAGTATTATGTGTTTATTTTCTGCCTTAATAGTTGATGCAGCTCAAATTCCATTAGATTTAGTTATTCGTGCTTCTCAAAAGGTTGCAGGTGACTGGTATGATGCTAGTGGCAATAAGGTATTGACTATTTCCAACGGATATATTAATGGCTGTCGTATTGTGGATGGTGCTGATTTTGTCGGTGGTTATCCTGGAGCCGGTGTTTTTATTATTCAAGAGGCTCAAGGTAGAAAAGCTATTCATCTAGAGTGGTTGGGGAATGGTGAGCATAGAACCTTGATCATGAATAAAAAGAACCAATTAACTAATCGCTTGCAAAAGGAGCATTATGAATCTGTTCGAGGAGTGCATTTAGGAATGACTCGACAACAGGTAATTGATCTACTTGGTGCTCCAAGTTCCAGTGATGTTCGTGGACGTGAGACATTAAAATATATGGATTTAGGTCTTAGTGTTGGCCTTGATCATAATATGGTTACAGTTATTACGCTTACTAGTGAAAATGCTCATTTTGATAAATCTGGATTGGGTATCGATTCATCTATGATTGACTACTATAACTTCTATCAATTTAATCGAATGCCATCTGAGCTTTCAAAGAATACATTCCAAGGTGTATTCTCTATTGGTCATGGTGAATACATATTCTTTGATAGCAATAAGGTTTCATTGACTGTTTATAGTAATTAAAGCAGCAATAGTTATGTATTATTTGGTTCATGCAATATAGGGTTTGTATGGATAGGGTTACAGCTGTAAATATAAGGGGAGTCACAATGAATAAGAAGTGTTTAGTATTAGCAGGTATTTTGTCTGTATTGTGTGCAAATGGTTTAACGGTCCATGCAGATTCTACTGTTTCCACGAATAGTGAGAATTTGTTAGTTAATAGGAGTACGAATGCAGATGGTTCTACGAATTATGAGATTTCGACGACGAATTATCCTACATACCAAGGGACGTTTATAGGTTCTGCTGGTGATATTAACCATGGTATTCGCATTGAGTCTGATGGTATGTCTATCACCAGCACTG
>ERZ772909.1628-NODE-1628-length-12138-cov-15.400646_pt1 | contig 12138 bp, 14 predicted proteins | sample MGYA00511137_ERZ772909 | MGnify/ENA primary metagenome ERZ772909 (study PRJEB29015, sample SAMEA2738095) | human oral metagenome | biome: human oral; feature: human-associated habitat; material: saliva | place: China | collected 2270 ... | reverse complement strand
TGTGCGGGGATGGCACGGTCACCTGGCATCACGGGCCGACGAACGTGTCGACGCGAGTCACCGACTACGATCTGCTACGACTGCCCGGACTCGAGTTCATCCGCAACATCGAGCTGTTCCTCCCCACCCACACGCTGCCCACGAAGTCCACGTGGTTCACCCTGACCCCCACGGCGCTGGCCGCGATGGGGATCGAGGCCGCGGACCTGGCGGGCACCCTGCACGCGACCGAGCACGCGATGATCGGCATCCTGCCCCTCGTCGCGACCTGCGACCGCTGGGACCTGGGCGGCCTGTCCACCGAGCTGCACGACGACACGGGCGCGCCCACCGTGTTCATTCACGACGCGTTCCGGGGCGGTGCCGGGCACGCGCTTACCGGCTTTCACAGCGCGCGGTCGTGGGTGGCCGCCACGCTCGAGGCCGTCTCCTCCTGCGACTGCGAGTCCGGGTGCCCGCGCTGCATCCAGTCCCCCAAGTGCGGCAACGGCAACGAACCCCTGTCCAAGCAGGGCGCGATCACGCTGCTCACCTACCTACAGGACCGTGCCCCCGGCGCGTAGGGACAGCCCTGAATGCCGTTCAGGCACCTGTCAGCCAGCGGCCCCGTGCCCCCGGCGCGTAGGGACAGCCCTCTCCACAAGTCACATGCAATTCCCCCAGGCCAGTGTGAGTTGCTCTCACAAACGTTGCAATTCCAACGATCTGACTTCAATATTTGAAAGATATGCATAGGAATTACATGCGACTTTGTTGGGACGCCACGCCCGCGATGCCTGGGTTATCTAGATTCACCTCATACGACAGTACATTCACCAGAGCCCCGCGCGCGCTGATCGGAGGACTCCTCTCATCCGCACGCTAACCCGCTATTCCGAAGCTGGGTCCCTTCATCCGCACGTTAACCCGCTATTCCGAAGCTGGGCAGCCACGCCCACGTACGGGACAGGCGGCCCACATGCGGAACAGGGGGTTCACATGCGGGATGCCTTGGAGTCCAAGTCGTTGTCGCACGCGGCCAATCCGTCACGAACCATGGGACAGCCACACACCCACGATGCTTCAGTATTCACATAATCGAGGCACACACGACCGACTAAAATAGTGAATTTCCCGCGCTGCAAAGCCGAAAAGTCACCGCAAAACCAACACGTTTTGTCCTTTAACCCTTGTCTTTTAACCCTATAACCCCGGGTTAACAGGCTGCACGATCATGTTCCGGTGGAGGAGCGCTTGTCTTTTAACCTTATAACCCCAGAGCGCCGTCGCGCTGTCGGGTTAACAGGCTGCACGTACTCGAAGGGGCCGACCTTACGGTCGGCCCCTTCGAGCATCCCATCAACACAGTGCAAGTCTCCCGATGCGCTCCCTTTCCCGGATCGCCTCTGTCAGCGATTCCTTTAGCTTGATGACTCCTAATGTAGAGTCCCCACCTGTGGGAAGCATTGAACGCACCTGATAGTTTCCTGAGAGTTTTTCACTGTTCCTGACCGGCGCGTGCTTTCGCGCGAATCTCGACAGACACTCCCATGATCCTGACGAACTCGCTCACGACCACCCGACAGTCGCTGTCAAGCACTTCGCACGATTCAACACCGACCCTGTTTGCTGCGGCGACGGACGCAGCCGCGTCGCAGGGTGCCGCCCCGACGTCCTCCCAGGGGGAGGTCGCGGAGCGCTCGGCCCCCGCGAGCGCCGCTAGGTCTGCGACGGCTTGCAGTCGCACGGCAGCGGTGCGCGCGGCACCGACTCCCGCGAGGAGGAGTGAGAGGGTGATCGCCAGGGCGATGAGTCCGAGGCTGTTGACTGTCCCGGACCCCTCGTCACCGAGGCGGTCGGGCGGCGCGTCGAGTGGGCGGGTCACGGCAGGTCCCCTTCGTCGATGGTGGTGACCGTGCAGTGTGCCTGGCCCCCGATCCATCCGACGGCACCGCGATACGGGGCGCTGCCGGTGACGGTCACACGGCCATTCCCGCGCTCGACTGTGTAGGAGCCGCCCGGATACGAGGCCGTGGCCGCGTCCTGTGCGTTGTCTTCCCCAATGGAGGCGGCGCGAGCGCCCTCGCGGACGGCCTGGCACAGGGAGGAGCCGGTTAGGCCTGCCTGCGCGGTCGCGGCGATCACGCCGATAACGAGGGTGACGGCGGCGAAGCACACGGCGTGTTCGACGGTGACATATCCTGCGTCGTCGCGTCTCATCGGGTGTTGAGCGCTTCCTGGATGACGGATTCGAGGGCTGCGCGCACCGCGTCCGATTTGAGGATCACGATGAGCAGTCCTGCGAATCCCGCGGCGGCGATGGTGCCGATCGCGTATTCGACGGTGGTGGCACCCTCCTCGGGGTCGCGCGTGTCACGAGCCGTGGAAGCGTCGCGCGGCCCTTGGAGGCGTTGGGCGGCATCGCGCAGGGTGCCCATCGCGGCGAGCTGCGCCCGTGTAGCGGCGTTGTCGATGCGTTCAATAATCGTCATTGATCTGTCCTTTCAACGTGCGCGCGGGTGCGCGCAGGGCCAGTGTGCGCGGCTGTGTCTGCCGCATTCCAGCCGGAAACTTGCCCCTGTGGATAGCGCTGCGACACGAGAGGGGGCTGTGGATAAGGCTCGTCTCAGCGCATCCCTGTGGATGGGGGTTGCCGTTGAGATCAGGGAAGGGACCGCTACATCTGCTACATCTGCCGGTGAGGCGCGACACCGAGCCCTGCCGATGCGACGCTGCCCGCTCTGGCGAAAGGGCCTAAGCCTCGGGCCTCGGCTCGAGGACGATGCGACGCTGCCCCACAGAATCGGGCCACGGGCACTACACCTCGTGCCTGCAAGGAGTTCGCTCTCCCCTACCCTCCGATGCCGGTCATGAGGTGGGCGAGGAGGGGCGCGATGCCGAGGAGGAGGAACGCGGGCAGGAAGAACACTCCGAGGGGACCGACGAGGCGCACGGAGAGTTCTTCGGCTTTCGTGCGCGCGTCGATGAGTCGCGTGCGTCGTTCCCAAGTGGCGCAGCGTGCGAGCATTCCATCGGGCGCGGTGCCGGCGGTCCACGAGGCCTCGAGCGCATCGCGCAGGGGCGTGGCCCAGGTGGGTGTGTCCTCCCAGGCTTCCTCCCAGGTGGCCCCCAGGCGCAGGGCAGCGGCGGTCCACGACAGGGCTTCGTGCGCGCAGGCGTGGGCGAGTGCGTCAAGCGCGCGCGGGATTGAAGCGCCGCAAGCCAGGGCCGAGGCGACCAGGTCGCACGCGAGTGCCGCGTCGCTTCCCGGGCTGTCGGCCCGAATGGGTGGACCCGCGCGACCACCACCCGCGCGACCACCACCCGCGCGCCCCACGCCCGCATCCACGCTCCGACAGCGGGCGAGGATCCGCCTGCACGAGGCGATGCCCACTCCCCATGCGGCCAGCCCACTGACGGCGCAGGCGCTCCCAGGCCCGCCGCCCGTGTAGAAGGACCAGGGGGAGGCCCCGAGCGCCAGCGCGGCCACAACCCCCACGAGGGGCAGCGCGGCGAGCACGCGAGCGGACATGAGCGGCCCCGCTGATGCGACGCGCCGCGCCTCCTCGACGGCCTGCGCGTCATCGATGGCATCCCCGATCGCGTCGAGAACGTCGGCCAGGGGCGCGCCGAGGCCGTGGCTGAATCGACAGGCCACGATCACCGAGGCGGCACTAGACCGGGCGGCTGCCACTTCCGGGGAGCGCCCGCCCGTCAGGAGGGCACGCCACCTGCTCGGTTCGCGCGCCCACTGGTCGAGGACGGGCGGGTATACGTCGTCGATGCTGCCCGTGCTTCCCACGCCGATGCGCGCCAGAGCCTGTCCCCATGCGGACGAGGCCGGGGCTCCCGCTCGGAGACGCGTCGCGACTTCTGCGACGAGGAGGGCGATCTCGCGAGGAGAGGGCGTCCCCCGTGCGCGACCGCGGTGGTGTGCGGAGGCATTCCGGAAGACGTAGAGACCAGCGCGCAGGCGAGCAATCACAGACGGAGGCGAGGTACCGCCGCGTCTGATTGCAGGGGAAGGCCCGGACCACGCCCGCACGACCCGTCGCTCGCGGCGTGCCCGTAGGAGGCGGGCGACGCAGCACGCCAGCAGCCGCAGCGCGCACGCTCCGAGCACGGCACCCACCAACGCAACGATCAGCAGCCAGGCTCCCCCGTCGGCGGCAACGTCAACAGGAACGAGGCCGTCCCAGCCCCTCGGGAAACCATCCGATGCGCCGCCGCAACCACGGATGCTGGCGGTTCCCGCCAGTGCACGCGCAACCCACCTCATATCCCAGCCCTCCCGGCCAGGGTGGCCCAGGCCTCGTGCTCGGTGACGCGCCCATCGACGCTGACGCTAAGGGCGGGCACGCACTGGAGGGCGGAGGATGTACGCGTGAGGACGCCGACCTCGGCGACCCAGCGGTGAGCGGAGGTGGAACGGCGCATGTGGAGGACGGCGTCGAGGGCGCTGGAGGCTTGGGCACAGACAGCGCTTTCGCTCATGCCCGCGAGCGCGCCGAGCGCCGCGAGCCGCGCGGGCACGTCACGCGCACTGTTGGCGTGCAGGGTCGCCCAGCCACCGTCGTGTCCGGTGTTGAGGGCGGTGAGGACGTCGCGCACTTCGGGGCCTCGGCATTCCCCGAGGACGAGCCGGTCGGGCCGCATGCGCATGGCGGCGCGCACGAGGTCGGGCAGGGTGACGGCACCTCGCCCTTCGACGTTGGGGGCCCGCTCGACGAGATGGATGCAGTGCGGGTGGGCGGGCGCAATTTCGGGGACTTCTTCGATGCAGACAATACGCTCACCCACAGGAACAAGTGCGAGTGCGGCGCTTAGGAGGGTTGTCTTTCCACTGCCGGTGGCCCCGGAGATGAGGACGTTCGCGCGCTCGGCGACGAGCGCGCGAACGAGGGGACCTACGGGTGGGGTCAGCGTCCCGCACGCTTCAAGGTCACTGATTCCGAGACGGCGAGTGCCGAGCACACGCAGGGAGATGAGGGTGCCCGAGCCGGACACGGGCGCGAGCACCGCGTGCAGGCGTACTCCCCCGGGTAACGTCCCGTCGGCGATGGGACTCGCGTCGTCCAGACGCACCCCGCACGCGCTCGCCATGCGGATTGCAGCGCGGCGCGCGTCCGCCTCGTCGGGGATGCCGACGTCGACGCGCACCAGTCCCCCGCCTCGATCCACCCAGGCTTGTCCTCCGTTGATGAGGACATCGGTGACGCCGGGCGCGTCCACGACCGAGGCCAGGGCGGGATTCATGCCGCGCTGGCGAGCGCGCAATTCGTCGAGGATCGAGGCCGCCTCTGCGGCACCGCACCCCGGGCGAGCGGCGCGTGAGACGGCGCGGGCGGGTGGATCGCCTCGCGCGAGGAGTCGCAGGGGGATGGTCATGTCAGGCCTCCAGGAGGAGGGAGTCGTCCCACTCGTCCGTACTCGCCCGGGGGCGCGCGGCGGACAGGTCCAGCACGTCGAGCCACTCGGGTGTGCCCCGGGACGAGCATCCCTGGGAGCGATCACTCGGGGACCGACCACTCTGCGATCCGCACGCCTCCAGGGCCCGGCGCAGTGCCCGCAGGTGGCGACCGCGGCGAGTGGGGGCACGCAGGATCGATCCGGGCGCACACTCGACGAGGCCGGGGCTGCGTTCCGCTCGTTCCCCGACCACGAGAGTGAGCGCGGGGGCGGGTGGAGGAGCGACCGCCAGGCACGCGGCCATTGCGGCGGCTCCCTCGAGGTTCCCGTGGGAGAGGAGGATGATCGCGTCGGCGCGGATAACCTCGGCGAGGCGAGCAGAGCGTCGATCCCAGCGCCCTGCGTCGACGATGAGGGGTGCCCCGATGGAACGACACGCGGCGGCCACGCGCGGATCGTCGGCGCTCGCTCCCCCACGCTCGTCGCCGACGAGGGCGGGCACCCCGTCGATGATGGGAAGATGGTCTGACAGGGCGGGCAGGTAGGAATCCTCGCATGTCTCCAGGTCCGCCCACCTGACGCCCGGCAGGTCATGGTCGCGGGCTCGCGCGATGCCGGGCACCGACCCGGAGGCGTCGACAATGATCGGGCAGGGAGCCCGCATTCTCTCACCGCAGTGATCGGCCTCGTCCCCCCTCCCCAGCCACGGCCTCGTCCCGAAGCGATGACGCCCGCTCCCCCAGCGCCGCCACCACGGCGGGCGCGCAGTCGACCGCGCGAGCATGCGCACGAGCGAGGTGACCCCGAGGCCCCCGGCGATCCCGGCCACCATCCAGACGGGGCCGGTGCGCACGCAGCGCCAGGAGGCCTCGGCAATGAGGGAGACGAGCAGGGCAGTGTCCCCGGGTAACACGACCTGGCCACCCGCGCCGACGCGCACGCACGGCACCAGCGCGGGGACGGGCACGCCCGGTGCCGCCAGAACCAGGATCGCGTTGGAGGGTTCGGAGCATACTCGCGCGCCCGCCAACGTGACAGCGTCACGGGCGCGCTCGCAATCGCGCGAGGTCAGGCCGATGAGGGCGACCGAACCCCTATCAAATTCAGTGTTTGTGTCCATCTCCCAACGGTGCGCCCGGGAACGCGCGGGCGTCTACCGGCGGACGTGCCCCTGTGGACAACGCCGACACGAAATGCCACCCTGTGCATAGAGGGATCCGACGGCGGACCCCTGTGGATAATCCCGACGCTGGAGTAAACGCAATGGTACGTGCGGCCTTTTTTGACCTGGATAAGACGATTCTGGACACGTCGTCGAACGTGGCGCTATCGGGTCCGTTTATCGAAGCCGGTCTCATGAGTCGTCGCACCGCAATCACCTCATTCCTCGTACAGCTGCCGTACCTGCTCTCGGGCGCGGACGAGTCGTGCATGGGGCAGATGGCCGAGGCCATGGGCCGCATGGCCCGCGGCTGGAACGCCGCGTTCCTCGAGGCCACGGTCGAAGATGCGCTCGAGCGCACGATCGAGCCGGTATGTTACGCGCAGGCGCTGCGCCGCATCGCCTACCACAAGAGCATCGGTGACGTCGTGGTGATCGCGTCAGCGTCGGTGGAGCAGGTGGTGCGCCCGATCGCGACGATGCTCGGCGCGAACGAGGTCTTGGCGTCGAAGGCCGCCGTGGATGAGGACGGATGTTTCACGGGCGAGGTCACGCACTTCAACCAGGCGCAGGGCAAGGCGGACGCGTGCGAGGCCCTGGCTCGCTCGCGCGGGTGGGATCTGTCCGAGTGTTCGGCGTACTCGGATTCGGTGTCGGATGCGCCGCTGCTGCGCCTCGTCGGCCACCCCTACGCGGTCAATCCGGACCGCGCGCTGCGCGAGATAGCTGAGCGCGAGGGCTGGCCCACGCTCACCTTCACGTCCACGGTGCGCGTCCTGCCGCGCCGCGTACCCATGCCCGCGAAGATCGCGGTGCCCTTCCTGGTGGGCGTGGCGGTGGGCGTCGCAGCCAGCTCACTGTTGCGCCGCTGAGCGGCCGCGGGCAGCTAGGAGAGCCTGCCCGCCTGCACGTGGCGGGCGACGTCGCGCCCGACCTGGGCACCGTAGACGACGCCCGCGCAGTAGTGGGTGATCCACCGGGCCAGGCCGGCCTCGTCGGCGCTCACCCATCCTGCGAGGGAACGCCCCGCGCGCGCCGGGTCGAGCGCGTCGTAGGCGCTCAGCACGCACACGCCGGTCGGGTCGACGCCGCGGGTGACGAGGATCCACCGGGCCAGTCCCCCTCCCACGACGGACGAGGCCTGGGCGAAGACACGCCGGAATCGGAAGTGGGCGGTCAGAGCGGCGGCGACGGCCAGGGCGGGCGCGTCGCAGCGCGCGTAGCCCAGGGCGGGGGCCAGCAGGGCGGGGTCCGTCGGCACTGCAACCTCACGCGGCGGGGTCAGACCGGCGGCGACCAGGCCGGAACAGGCGTCCCTGTGCAGCCCGGCGATCAGCGCGGGCAGGGGCGTGGGGGCCACGCGTACACCCCCCTGGGAGCGCGTATTAAGGGCAGGAAAGTGGGAGGCGAGGTTCCATTGCGAGCGCCAGATCCCCAGGGCAAGCGCGGCACCCGGGTCCGAGGCAGCGCCTCCTTCGTCCGCCATGGACAGGGCGCGCACGTCGTCGACGCTGGTGCGGGCACCCTCGATGATGGATAGGGCGGCGGCTTCGCGAACGGCTGCCTCAGCGCGGGCCTCCTCCCAGCCTCGTCGCAGGCCCTCAGAAAAACGCAGGTCCGCAAGCGCGGCGTGCGCCTCGTCCATGGCGGATACGACGTCGGGGCGCGCGGCGGCGGCACGCAGCACGGCAGGAGTGGGGTCAACGAGGGCTTCGATACTCACCCCTCTACACTAGGGGCATGACGCTTTTGCAGCATCGAAGCCTCTCCGCGCGCCTGCGCTCGGGTCTTTTCGCGTTCGTGTTCGCTCCCATCGCCCTGGTGTTCCTGGGGTCGTCGATGGTGGACGTGCAGGCTCTGGCAGCCGTAGGCCAGCCCCTGGCCTCGGTTGAGGGACTCATCGGCCTGGCGCTCGCCTCCCTGCTCCTGGCGCTCATTGCGCTGAATTGCGAAGAGTCCAGCACGGGAATGGTCGTGACTTTCGCGTGGTCGCTCATTGTGGGAGCCACCCAGTTCTACGGTGTGGCGCGCATCCCGTTTCTCATGAAGTCATCGGTCGAGCCCGACGACATGTCCGCGGGAGTCGTATGGAGCCTGTACCCGGTGTGTCTGTCCCTGATGCTGGGGGCGTGCGCGCTGACGATCAAGTCTGTGCGGGTGCGCGCCGGGCAGTCGACGCGCATGCCGCTTGCGCGTGTGCACCGTCACGCCTTCGGCACGACGGTCGCGATCCCCGCCGCCCTCGCCGTCGCCGCGCTCATGATCGGTGCGGCGCCCTCGAATACGACGAGCGTGGCGGCACTGGGTCTGGAGGGTGTGCTGAGGGGGCATTCGATGGGCCACGGTCTGGCGGTTGGGGCTGGGCTAGCGTTGGCGCTTATCGTGGTGAGCGCTCGGTGGTCGATCACGGGCACGCAGCTGGCGACGTGGTTGATTCTCGTGCTGCCGACTTACGTGGTAGTGCCGGTCTGGGCGTCGCTGACAGGCAACGTCATCGTTCCAGGGTCGTCGATCCTGACGAAGGTGGCGCTCGCGTGTCCGACGTTGGCGGCGCTCGGGATGGCGACAGGGTGCGCTTCGCTGGGTATCCTATGGGCACGTATCCGCGCGGTGAGGCGCCTCGATTCTGTAGAAGATGCGACTTACAATCAGGGGCCTGCCGCAGAGTAATGCGCACATAAGGCCACTGAAAACGTAATATGTGGGCAGGTATAAAGGAGGAAGCATGTCCGAGAACGAGTCCGACGTCCAGCGCGAGCGCGCCACGGACGACCGCGACAACGTGGTCCTAACCGGTGAAGAGATCGAATTGCCCGGTGACGGTTCCGATGCAGCCGCGATCATCGGCGAGACCAGCAAACCGATCAACACGGGCGAGATCGAGTCAGTTGCAATCGGCGGCCTGACGGGTCGCGTGCCCGGAGCTGCGCCGCTCAAGCCCGCCATTGAGGACAAGATCTCTACCGGCGAGCTGCCCGTCGTCCCCGCACCCGCCGTTGAGTTCGCGGACGAGGCCGACTCAGATCTCGCTTTCGAGGATCAGCTTGAGGATGCTTCCTTTGATGCCCCCGAGGTGGATGGATTCGCCGAGCAGGAGGCCGCACTCGCCGACGATTTCACGGTCGACGATGAGGACACGGAGCCTTCGCGGGTGGATGTGCCCACCGCCAAGGCACCGGTCTTCGCGGAACCTGTCGCGGAGGAACCCGTGCACTCCCCCATCATGACGCCCGCACAGGCAGCCGCCGCGCTGGGCCTAAACCTGGATTCCGTGCGGGAGGACCACGCCCCGGTCACGCGCGAGAATCACAACCTCGCCGAGGAGGCAGTCATCGAAGACAACAACACCGGGGATCCCACGTACACGGTCGGCGGTGCTGCCGCTGAGGCCACCGAGGCCTCGTCCCCGTCACTATCCTCACGCCGATCCATGATCTTCGGCGACGACGAGCCTTTCTCCCCGTCGATCCCGGCACTCAGCCCCGCCGCTCAGGAGGCGCGCGCCGCCGCTGAGTTCACGGCAGACGCCGCCGAGGAGCATTCGTCCATCGACGTGCCCACGACGAAGCTGCCGAAGCAGAGGGACGAGGAGAGCGCTTACACGGACGTGCCGACGCGCCCGCTGTCCACGCGCCTGTCCGAGCGCAGGGCCGCTTCCCCCTACTCCTTTGAGGACCAGGATCAGACTGACACCACGACCGAGGCTAACCTGGACGGCGCAGCTATCGCGGGTGCCGCTGCGGTCGCGGGCGCCGTGGCAGGCGCAGGTGCAGCTGCGGCCAGGGACGAGGGGCCCCGCCGCCGCTCCCTGCTGAATGCGCAGGACGACGAGCGCGACGCCGCCACCCTGGCCTCGATTGCTTCTGCGGGACGCGAGCGCTCCGAACAGTCGGCCGCGGCTCGACTGGACGAGGAACTCTTCGGCCCGATGCCCACGGCCACCGAGATGCCCTCGCGTACCGGCGCGTACGCCCTGTCCTTCCTGCTGTTCCTGTTCCTCGCACCCCTCGGCTGGTACCTGGCTGCGGACGCGGGTGCCCGCATGACGCTGGCCGAGGATGCACCCATGTTCTCGGGCATCGCATCGCTCTCGGCGCTCGGCGAACTGCTCGGCACAATCGTTCTTTCCATGATCCTGTGCGTGATCGCCCGCCGCTCCTCCCTGGGTGCGTGGATCATGGGCCTCCTCTTCCTGCTCATCGGCATGCCTTGGGTCCTTGCTCCCGGCATCACGGCCGCGGTACTTCAGGCACCGCTGACCGCGCTGTCCAGCGCCAGCCCCTTCGGCGAGAACCTCATGCACCACCTTCAGGCTACCGGTTACTCGGGCCGCTTCGTTCTGCTGGGTGTTCTCCTGATGGGCGTGGGCTACATCAGCCACTCCGCGCGCCGCGATGGCCGCTCCGAGGAGGCACTGCGTACCTCCATCGAGGCCGTTAATCCCGCGGGTGCCCTGTACTCCAAGCGCGCCCGCAAGAAGGCCGCGAAGGACCTGACACGCAAGTGAAGAATCTGATCCCCGCCAGCGTGATCGAGTTGGAGGGTCCCTGGACCCATCGGCACGTGAGCGCTGGCGGAGCTGCATTTCATGTCGCCGACATGGGCCAGGGCATGGACCATGCGTTGGTTCTGCTGCACGGTTTTCCCGAGCACTGGTGGTCCTGGCGCGAGGTCCTGCCCCTTCTCGCGGAGTCGACGTCGCGCGTGTTGGCCCTCGATTTGCGAGGCTTTGGTACGTCCGATCTAACGCGAGGGGACTGCGACCTGGCTCAGATGGCCGATGATGTGATCGGCGTCGTGCGTGCCCTCGGTATCGCGTCGTTCTCCGTGGCGGGGCTGGGGCTGGGAGGTACGGTCGCGTGGATGATCGGCGCGCTCGCGCCGCTCGAACTGCGCTCGGTAGCGGTCCTGTCGGCTCCTCACCCCCTCGGCGTACAGCCACTCATCGGACATGCACCCTGGGCGGGCGGTCGCGTCCTCCAGGGTCGATTGGCACTGCCCACGGGCCGGGAACGTGCCCTGCGCTCCGGTTCGCTTGTGACGACCGTCTACCGCGCGTGGGCCTCGCCAGCAAACGTGGACGGCCTCGTGTCACAGTCGGGACCCTACCGTGCGGCGCTTCGCCGCCCACACGGCCTTGCGGGGACTACGCGCCACCCGTTCACCGTCGCGCGAGCTGCGCCGCACCCTCGCGGAGCCGGTGAAGGTTCCCGTCCTCTCACTCGTGGGGCGTGACGACGGCGCATGGTCGGCGCTCGATCACGCGGCTGACGCGCAGTTTGTCGATGCACCCCTGACCCAGATCGTCATTCGCGAGGCCGGGCACTTTTTGCCCGAGGAGGCACCCCAAATGGTCGCCGAGGCCTTGGCGCAGCACGTCGACGCACACGACATTTAGCTTGTGTTTCATTAGACAGCTCACACAAATCGCAGAATGAAACATGTTTCACCTGATAAATAGGGCATAATGGTGTGATACGCGGTACCTCCTAGTGATCGATATAACGCATGGGGATCGCCGCGCAGCCTCAAACGGAACGCCCGAGCAATCGGGCACGAGCGGAAGGAGCTCCGCACCATGATCGGTG
>ERZ772909.1620-NODE-1620-length-12166-cov-6.834118_pt1 | contig 12166 bp, 10 predicted proteins | sample MGYA00511137_ERZ772909 | MGnify/ENA primary metagenome ERZ772909 (study PRJEB29015, sample SAMEA2738095) | human oral metagenome | biome: human oral; feature: human-associated habitat; material: saliva | place: China | collected 2270 ... | reverse complement strand
CCAGCGCCTGGAGCTGCTCAGGGGTTTCAGTGGCAGGTCCAATAGTGCAGACAATTTTAGCTCGACGCATAAAGCTTAGTCTACCGTCCAGTCACAAAGTAATCACTAAGGAGCTCGGCCCGGCCGACGTGATCATTCCCATGAATGAGCCCATGATGGGACCTTCGACTCCACTAGCGTGCCCGCCGCTGGTTTAAAACTCCTCGAGAGAGCTCTCCTGCGCGGACTCGTCCTCGCTCACGCGCGTGTCGATGACGTCCTCAGCATCGGAGTCGCTTCCCTCAGGGCTCGCCCCCGCACGCTCATCGTCATCCGTCACCGCCCCGTCACCGGCGACCTCGCGCGGCCGACCCAGGCGACCCGCGAGGACAAACAGTGCAACGCCAAGGAGGAACACCGCCAGGGACGTCCACACGTTCAGGCGTAGACCAGCAATCGTGTGTGCGTCGTCGATACGCAGCATTTCGATCCACGCGCGTCCCGCGGTGTACACCATCAGGTACATGCCGAACAGCTGGCCGGCCGCGAAGCGGCGGCGGCGCTCAAGCGCCACGATGAGCGCAGCGCCGGCCAGGTTCCACAGGCACTCGTACAGGAACGTGGGATGGAACAGGGTGCCCACCGGGTAGCCCGCGGGCAGGTGCGCGGCGTCAATCTGAAGCCCCCACGGCAGAGTCGTCGGGGCGCCGAACAACTCCTGGTTAAACCAGTTTCCCCACCTGCCGATCGCCTGGGCAACCAGCAGGGCAGGCGCCAGAGAGTCCGCGATTGGCCCGAAACGCACGCCGGCCCTCTTGACGGCGAGGAAGGCACCCAGCGCGCCGAAGGCGACGCCTCCCCAGATCCCCAGGCCGCCGCGCCAGATCTGCAGGGCGAGCCAGGGATCGCCGCCCGGCCCGAAGTAGGCCTCGGGCGAGGTGACGACGTGGTAGAGGCGCGCACCGACGACGCCCAGCGGGATCGCCCACAGAGCGACGTCGAAGATGGTGTCGGGGTTACCCCCGCGCGCCGCGTAGCGCCGGGAGGTCCACCACACGCCGACGATCATGCCGACGGCGATGATGATGCCGTAGGCGCGCAGCGGGAGCGATCCGAGGTACCACACGCCCTGGGAGGGCGAGGGAATGCCAGCAGCGAGGAGACTCACGCGCGCGCTCCGCTCACACCGGCCTTGAGCTCACGGGCGAGCTCGCTGAGCGCCCGCAGGCCGCGGTCGACGTCGTCTTCGAAGAGGGTCTTGACCAGAGCCGAACCGACGATGACGCCGTCCGCGTAGGCACCGATCTGCCGCGCCTGGGCACCGTTTGACACGCCCAGGCCCACGCACACGCGCTGGGCACCGGCCGCACGCGTGCGTGCAACGACGTCCGCCACGTGCGCGCCGACAGCCGCGCGGGCGCCCGTGACACCCATCGAGGAGGCCGCGTACACCCAGCCGCGCGAATGCGCGGCGATCAGCTTCAGGCGATGCTCCGGGGACGAGGGGGCCGTCAGGTAGATGCGCTCCAGGTCGTACTTATCCGAAGCTTCCTCCCACTGCGCGCCCTCCTCGGGCGGCAGGTCGGGGGTGATGAGACCCGAGCCGCCGACGGCGGCGAAGTCCTTCGCGAAGCGCTCGACACCCCACCACTCAACGGGGTTCCAGTAGGTCATCGAGGTCGTGGAAATCCCATACGAGGTCAGCTCGTCCACCGCGTGGAAGAGATCCTCCAGGTGCGTGCCACGCTCAAGCGCGGCGACGGTTGCGCGCTGGATCGTGGGGCCGTCCATGCCCGGGTCGGAGTAGGGAAATCCCAGCTCGATGACGTCGACTCCGGCATCCGCGAGGACCTTACCCGCGCGAACGGAGTCCACGACCGACGGAAAACCGACGGGCAGGTAGGCGATCAGCGCGGCATCGCCGCGCTCGAGTGCCGCATCGATGGCGACGGCGGAATGGGGGGCTCGCGTCATGTCACTTCTCCTCGTTCTCGTCCAGGACGGCCACGCCCGAGGGGCCGGCGCTCGGGTCGATGACCTGTAGCTTCGCGCGGCCGTATCCGAACCAGCGCGACGCCGTGTCCACGTCCTTGTCGCCGCGCCCCGACACTGTCACGATGGCGATGGGCTCGTCTCCGGGCGCGAAAGGTCCCTCGGCCTCGGCTTTCGCGCGGGCCCACGCGCGCACCCCGGCGAGCGCGTGCGATGACTCGATCGCGGGAATGATGCCCTCCGTGCGTGACAGGTGCAGGAAGGCGTCCATGGCCTCGGCGTCGGAGACGGGGATATACGAGGCCCGCCCCGATCGGGCCAGCCACGCGTGCTCGGGGCCCACGCCCGGGTAGTCGAGGCCCGCCGAGATCGAGTGTGAGGCCTTCGTCTGTCCGTCGCGCTCCTGCAGGACGAACGTGCGAGCGCCGTGCAGCACTCCAACCTGGTCGGCCGTGATGGACGCGGCGTGACGCCCCGTGTCGAAGCCGTCGCCAGCCGCCTCGCAACCCAGCAGCTCGACGCTCGGATCGTCGATGAACGCCGTGAAGGAACCGATCGCGTTCGACCCGCCGCCCACGCAGGCCACAACGACGTCGGGCAGTCGTCCCTCGGTCGCGAGCAGCTGGGCGCGCGCCTCGTCGCCGATAACGCGCTGAAGATCGCGCACGAGCTCCGGGAAGGGGTGCGGGCCAGCCGCCGTGCCGAAGATGTAGTTCGTCGTCTCGACGTTGGTCACCCAGTCGCGGAAGGCCTCGTTGATGGCGTCCTTGAGCGTCGCAGAGCCGGCCGTCACGGCGATCACCTCGGCGCCGAGCATCTGCATGCGCGCGACGTTGAGGGCCTGACGCTCCGTGTCCTCGCGCCCCATATAGATCGTGCAATCCAGTCCGAGGAGGGCCGCCGCGGTTGCGGTTGCGACCCCGTGCTGACCGGCTCCTGTCTCGGCGATGACGCGGGTCTTGCCCAATTCCTTCGTGAGCAGGGCCTGGCCCAGCACATTGTTGATCTTGTGCGAGCCCGTGTGGTTGAGATCCTCGCGTTTGAGGAAGACACGCACGCCGCCCAAATCTGCCGCGAAACGCGGCGCCTCGGTCAGCAGGGACGGGCGACCGGCGTAGTTGGCAAACAGGTCACGCAGACGCACCTGGAAAGACTTGTCGCGCCACAAGCGCTTCCACGCCGCCTCAACCTCTTCGAGGGGGCCCATCAGCGACTCGGCCACAAATCGGCCGCCGAAATCACCGAAATACGGTCCGGGGACGAAGTTCTCAGCGCTCATCACAGTCCTTCCTTGCGGGCCGCGGCGACGCGGGCCCGACGATCCGTGCGCAGCGCCGGATGCTGACCGGCGCTGACCATGTCCTGAATGCTCGAGAGAGGATCGCCGGACGTCACCAGCGCCTCACCAACCAGGACCGCGTCCGCGCCCCACTTGGCGTACTCGAAGACATCGTGTGCCTGTGCAACCCCCGACTCGGCGACCGCGATGACGTCCTGCGGGATCACGTCGATGACCTGCTCAACCGTCGAACGGTCGACCTCGAGGGTCTTCAGATTACGCGCGTTAACGCCGATGATCGACGCGCCCGCGTCGAGGGCACGCAGCGCCTCCAGGCGCGAATGCGTCTCAACGAGGGCCTCCATGCCCAGCGAACGCGTGCGCTCCAGGAGCGACACCAGCGCGTTTTGTTCCAGGGCAGCCACGATCAGCAGGACGAGATCCGCGCCGTGAGCACGCGCCTCGTGAATCTGGTAGGGCGTCACGATGAAATCCTTGCGCAGGATCGGGATGTCGACCGCCGCGCGCACCGCGTCGAGATCCGCAAGCGACCCGTGGAAGCGACGCTGCTCGGTCAGTACCGACACCACGGAGGCGCCCCCAGCCTCGTAGACGGACGCCAGGGCGGCAGGATCAGGGATCTGCGCGAGTGCTCCCTTCGAGGGGGAGGATCGCTTCACCTCCGAAATGATCTTGACGGCGCCGTCGCGATTGCGCAGGGCACCCAGCGCATCCTTCGCCTCGGGAACGCTCTGTTCCATCTCCTTGACACGGCTCAGAGGAACGCGATCCTCGCGCTCTTTCAGGTCCTGACGGACCCCCACGATAATGTCATCGAGAACGCTCACGACGCTCCCCTTTCACCGAGAAACAGTTGGACGCCATCAAGGCTAGCGAATAAAAGGGACGCCCGGGCAAAGCATCCGGCCGCGCGTCTCACGACAGCGGGGCCAACGTCGAGGCGCGCACGACGGACTCGACCGCGGCGGCGGCCTTATTGCGGGACTCCTCGTACTCCAGCTCGGGCACCGAGTCCGCGACCACGCCGGCACCGGCCTGAACCGAGGCCACGGAGTCCCTGAGGGAGGCCGTGCGGATGGCGATCGCCAGATCGGCGTCACCCGACAGGTCAAAGTAGCCGACGACGCCACCGTACACGCCGCGGGCGGCCGGCTCGAAGTCGTCGATCAACTGGATAGCACGAGGCTTGGGCGCACCCGAGAGGGTACCCGCCGGGAAAGTCGCAACCAGGGCATCGAGAGCGTCCGCATCCGGTCGCAGGACCCCCGTCACGGTCGACGAAATGTGCTGGATGTGAGAGAAACGCTTGAGCTCCATGAGCGTGGACACCTCGACCGAGGCGGGATCGCAGACCTTCGACAGGTCGTTGCGCGCCAGGTCGACGAGCATGACGTGCTCGGAGAGCTCCTTGGGATCGTCCAGGAGCTCCGCAGCCAGGCGGTGGTCCTGAGCCGAGTCGGCGCCGCGGGGACGCGAGCCCGCGATCGGGTACGTCCACACGCGACGGCCCTGCGCCTTGAGGAGCGTCTCCGGGGAAGAACCCACGACCTCGAAGTGACCACCACGCTCGTCGGGCAGATCCAGGTAGTACATGTAGGGCGAGGGGTTGACCGTACGCAGGACGCGGTACACGTCCACGCCGCTGGCCTCAGTCGACACGTCGAGGCGCTGAGACAGAACGATCTGGAAGGCATCCCCGTCCGTAATCGCGCGCTTGGCGGCGTTGACGGAAGACTCGAAGTCGGTGCGGCGCGTGCGCTGGCGGACGGCCGGAGGTTCCTGGCCGCTCACCCCTAGCACCGCCGGGGCGATGGGCGAGGCCAGCTGGCTCGTCATGGCGTCAAGCCGCTGGATCGCGCGGTCGTAGGCGCCATCGACGCCCTCATCAGAGCCGTTGAGGTTCCAAGCGATGGCCATCAGGTACACCGACCCCGTCGCGTGATCGATCGCAGCGACCTCCGTGGCGAGCACGAGCGTCGCGTCGGGGAGGTCGGACTCCTTGGGCGCGGTTGCCGCCAGGGTCGGCTCCCATTCAGGAATGATGCCCCATCCCAGCGACCCGACGAGGGCGCCCGTCAGCGGGGGCAGCCCCTCAATGGGCGACGCCGCCAACTGTTCGAGCGCGGAGTGCACAACCTCCAGGAACGTCCCCTCCACGACGGCACCCTCCGGGTGTGCACCCACCCACTGCGCGTGGCCGTCGCGTGCCACGATGGCGCCGGCGCTGGACGCTCCCACGAAGGACCAGCGGCCCCAAGAACCCCCGTGCTCGGCGGATTCGAGAATAAAGCTGCCGTAGTCGCCGTGGGCGAGCTGACGGTAGACGCCAACGGCGCTGAGCTCATCGGCGAGGACGCGGCGCACGACGGGAATCACGCGCCTCGACGTGGCGAGCTTCGAGAAGACGTCACGAGGGGGCCAAGTCTGACCCCATTCGAGGCTGACAGGCTCGGACGGATGCGAAGGCGTCGTAATACTCACCGTGTCATTGTCCCATCACAAGCGGCCTTGGGCCCGACGGGTCCACGATGAGGCGCGTGAGACCGGCCTATAGCCAGTCGGGCACGACACCCCAGGCGATCGCACCCACGAGGGCGGAGCCGATCATCCACGGGCCCATGGCGACCCGCGACTTAGTGCCGGCGGAGCCCACGACGATCTTCCACAGGGCGGCCAAACCCGCGGATATGAAGGACAGGGCGAGCGCGAAGACGGCGGCGTGCAGCCCGACTGAGCCCACCATGGCCCCGAGCACGGGGGCGAGCTTCACGTCACCCCCGCCCATTCCTCCGGGCAGACGGTTCAGGATCGCGACGGGGACGAGCCAGATGAGCGCGCCCACGGCGAAGCCAATGAGTCGCCCAGACCACATCGGGGAAATCAGGCACCCGATGAGGGCACCGACGATAACGCCGATCCCCATGACCACCGTGTACATGTTGGGAAGCCGGTGCGTGCGCGCGTCCACGTAAGCGCTGAGGGTGCCGATCATGGCGACCGTCATCACCGCCGGCATGCCGGGTCGCATCTGCGCGGCGACGAAGAAGAGAGCACCGACGATGCCCGCCACCCACACGATCGCGTTACGCGACAGAGGCTTTTGGGTCACCTCGATGAAGTATCGGCGCTGCACCCTCCACCCGGAGTGCCACAGCCATCCCAGAATAATGATCCACGTGAGAAAGCCCGAGACGAGGGACAGGTCGGAGCTGATGCGAGGCGAGAGCCACTCGGCGATCACGGGTGCCCCTCTCCCCCGCTCGCGCGCTCGCGCCGCGCGAGCTCATCCTCCAGGGCGGCGCGCATGAGGGACGGGTCGGGGCTGCGTCCGGTCATCAGCTGAACCTGAGCGGCCCCCTGATAGACCAGCATGTCGGTGCCCTCGGCCACGACCGCCCCGGCGCGCTCGAAGGCTGCCCGCAGGGCGGTGTCGCGCGGAGAATAAATAACGTCGAGCAGGACCTGGTCCTCTCGAGCAGCGAGGGCGGCCGCGAGCGGATCCGCGACCGTGGCTGGCAGGGTCGAGATGAGAACGTCGCAGGCAGTCGCCGCGGCGGCCACCGCGCGCATATCCGACCACATCACCTGCTCGACGCTGACACCGAGGCGGGACGCCGCAGCGATCACCGAGCCAGGTCCGCCGAAACGCCGGGCCGCCACCGTGGTCGTCGTGATACCGAGTTCACCCAGGGCTGCCAACGCAGACGAGGCCGTCGCGCGGGCCCCCAGGACCAGGGCACTCGTCGGAAGCGGGACCCCCGCCTGGTCACAGGCGCGCCTGATCGCCGAGGCGATGCCGGCCACGTCCGTGTTGAATCCCGCGAGCACCCCGGCGGAAGGAACGACCGTGTTGACGGCTCCGACCGCGCTGGCCAGCGGGTCGATGGCGTCGAGCAACCCCATGATCGCCTGCTTGCAGGGCATCGTCACCGACAGGCCACGGAAGGAGTCATCGAGGCACGCGACGAAGGCGGGCAGGGTCCCCTCGTCCACCTCGCAGCGCCGGTACTCCCAGTCTTCAATCCCGAGCTGGCCCCAGGCCGCGCGGTGAATCACCGGGGACAGAGAATGCGAGATCGGGGAGCCGATGACCCCAGCCCATGCCGTCATGACTGGGGGTTGCACTGGTCGGTGTGGGTCTTGCAGTACTCGACCAGCTTCTCCTTGTTCTTCTCGTGGTCGGCCGCGTTGGACGCGAAGAGAGTGTCGCCCGTGTTCAGGTCGACCGTCACGAAATAGAGCCAGTCGCCGTCGGCCGGTTTGAGGACGGCCTTGATGGCCTCCAGACTGGGCTGGTTGATCGGTGTGGGAGGCAGGCCCGCATGCAGGCGCGTGTTGTAGGGGTTGTCCGCATCCAGGTCGGCCTGGGTGGGCAGGCCGCCCTCCTTGCCGACGCCGTACAGCGTCGTCGAGTCCATGCCGAGCATGCCCTTCGTCTCGCCCTCCGTGTCGGCCAGTCGATTGTCGATGACTCGGGCAACCATCGGCATGTACTTCGAGTTCGTGCCCATCTCACCCTCGACGATCGAGGCCTTGATGAGGACGGTCTCGCGGTCCGCGGCGGGTACACCCAGCTTGTCCAGTTCTTCGACGGTGGCCGCAACCATACGGGCGACGACGCTCGTCGGCGTGTCATCCTTCTCGACCTTATATTCGCCGATGTGCAGCCAGCCCTCGACGTTGCCACCGGCCTCGGCGGGCAGACCGATGGCCGCGGTGTTCGCAAAGGCCTGTTCGACCTCGGCATCGGAGACGTCCATGACTTCGGCGATGCGCTTCTTGATCACCGACATGCGTTCGCCCGCCAGGACCGTCACAGTCGAGTCGACGCGATTCATCGGATCGAGGAGGACGGCGAGCGCATCCGCGGCGCTCATCTGCAGCTTGAAACGATAGGTGCCCGGATTAATGCTGCGTGCCGCACTGTTCTTCTCGTACTGACGCACGAAGGCTCCCACGGAGCGGACGACGCCTGCTTCGTAGAGCTTCTGGCCGATCTCGCGTCCGGTCGCCTGGTCGTCGATCGTCACCAGGATGTCGGTCGTGCCGGGGCCCGGGTAATCGTCGGAGGCAACGGTCGAGGAATTCATCAGTTGAGAGTAGGCAAAGTAGCTCGCGCCGCCCACGAGGCCGAGCACGAGAACGATCACGAAGAAGGAGCGAATACGGCGGCGGCGCTTACGCTTACGGGCGGCGCGGCGTTCGCTGGCGATCCGCCGAGAGCGCATGCCGGTCGTCTCCGAGGCAGCGTCGGTCGGCTTCCACGCGGAGTGCTCGCCCCGCGGCTCGGACTCGCTCAGCGATGAACGCGCGGGCGTCACAGCAGGCACGCCCTGAATCGGGGTGGGCGTGGGGTCGGCCTGGGAGACGGCGGGCGTGCTCTGGCGGGACAGGCGCGCGTCACTCTCATCAAACGAGGCGTGGGCGGGCGAGGCGGTTCCGCGCACCGGGGTGGGCGTCGGATCCGATGGCGTAGGGGTCACGTCCTCGTTGGGAGCGTCGGAGTAGACCTTGGGCTGGCCGGAATGGATCTCTCGGCGCGAGCGGAAGGGATACGTGGGGGGCGTACTCATTGGTTCGCTCCTTCGCTATTCTCGAGGACGATCTCCTCCCCGGGCGCGCGACCGCTCATGCGCTCGAGCTCCAGGGCCTGTTCCAAGATGATCTGCGCCGCAACCTGATCAATGACGCTACGGTGCTCACGCTCCGGAATACCGGATGCGCGCAGACGCTCGTGCGCCTGGTTGGAGGTGAGCCGCTCGTCGACCATCGCAACGCGCACGCCCCCAACGAGTTTCTTGAGGCGACGCGCGTACTTGCGGGCGCCCTTAGCGGAGATGCCTTCCCCGCCGCGCAAGTGCCGCGGCAGCCCCACGATCACCTCGATGGCCTCGTGCTGGGCGACGATATCCGCGAGCTGATCGAGGTCCGACGAGTCGGGGGCGCGCGTGAGGGTCACAACGGGCATCGTGAGGATGCCGTCGGGGTCGCATCGGCTGACGCCGACACGCACGGTGCCGACGTCCACGCCGATGCGGATTCCCCTGCGCAGGCTCACAGCGACTCGATCTGCGAACGGATCGCTGCCAGGCCGGCCGCAATACCCTCGGGCTTGGTACCGCCACCCTGGGCAATGTCGGCCTTGCCGCCACCGCGACCATCGACGTGCGCGAGTCCCGCGCGCAAGAGCGCGCCCGCGTCGAGCGTCAGCTCGCGCGCACGCTCGTTGGTGGCAACCACCAGAGCAACCTTGCCGCCCTCAGCACCGGCCAGGGCGACGACCGCACCGCGCTCGTGCCCCAGACGCGCCGCAACGTCCTGGACCAGAGGGCGCAGCTCCTTCGTCGGGACACCGTCGACCGCGGCTGCCACGAGGTCGACCGCCCCGATGCGCTCAGCGGATGCGGCCAGGTCGCCGCCCCGACGCTTTGCCTGATCGGCTTGAATCTTCTCCAGCTTCTTTTCGGACTCGCGCAGCTTGGCGAGCAACGACTCGATGCGCTCGGGCAGCTCATCCACGCGGCCGCCCACGAGCTGGGAGAGCTGGGAGACGAGAGCGTGTTCCTTCGCCTGGAACTCGTAGGCGCCGGTACCGACCAGGGCCTCGATGCGGCGCACGCCGGAGGCCACCGAACCCTCGCCGAGCACCGTCACGCGGCCGATGTGGCCCGTCGTCGGTACGTGGGTGCCGCCGCAGAGCTCGCGGTCGAAGCCGTCGCCGATCGTCACGACGCGTACCTCGGAGCCATACTTCTCTCCGAAGAGAGCGATCGCGCCCATTTCCTTCGCCTTGTCAATGCTCATGACCTCGGTGGTCACGGGCAGGTCCTCGGCCAGCTTCTCGTTCACCAGCTCCTCGATGTCGCTGAGCTGAGAGCCGGAGAGCGCGCTGTTGTGACGGAAGTCGAAGCGCAGACGCGAGGGCGAGTTCTCCGACCCTGCCTGGTCCGCGTGCTCGGACACGACGTTGCGCAGTCCCGCGTAGACCATGTGGGTCGCCGTGTGCGCACGAGCGATCGCCAGGCGACGCTCGGAATCAATCTCGGCGATCACCGAATCACCCAGAGCAATGCCACCCTGACGCAGGTGACCGCGGTGGACGGTCAGTCCACGGATCGGAGCCTGAACGTCGGTCACGTCGATCACCGTGTCGCCGCCGGGCAACCGAATCGTTCCGTGGTCGGCCAGCTGGCCGCCCATCTCCGCATAGAAGGGCGTCTGATCGAGGACAATGTCAATAGCGGCGGGAGCTTGCGCCACCGGCACCGGCTGTCCGTCCACGAGGATCGCCTGGACGCGGGCAGGCGCAGACTCCTGGGTGTAGCCGAGGAACGTCGAACCGCCGCCCATCTCCTTTTCGATGTCGTGGAAGACGCGCACGTCAGTATGTCCGGTCTTCTTCGAGCGCGCGTCGGCGCGCGCGCGCTCCTTCTGCTCGGCCATGAGCGCGCGGAAGCCCTCCTCGTCGACGGACACGCCCTGCTCGGCGGCCATCTCGAGGGTCAGATCAATCGGGAAACCATAGGTGTCATGCAGCAAGAATGCCGACTTACCCGAAATCAAGGGCGCGCCCGCCGATTCCTTCGCGCTCGCCACAGCCACGTCCAGGATCGTCGTTCCGGCGCTCAGCGTGCGACGGAAAGCATCCTCCTCCGCGTAAGCGACCTCGGAAATCGTCTTCCAGTTCGTCTCCAGCTCGGGGTAGGAGGCCTTCATCGCGTCCTTCGACGCCGTCAGCAGCGTCGGCATCGTCGCTTCGTCGACACCCAGCAGACGCATCGAACGAACGGCGCGGCGGATCAGGCGACGCAGCACGTAGCCGCGGCCGTCGTTGCCCGGACGCACGCCGTCACCGATGAGCATGAGGGAGGAACGCACGTGGTCGGCCACGACACGCATGCGCACATCATCGTCGTAGGCCGCGCCGGCCTCGGGACCCGCGGCCCCCAGGCCGTAGCGCTTGCCGCTCATCTGCATCGCGGCATCGATGACGGGGAAGACCTCGTCGATCTCGTACATGTTCGGCTTATCCTGCATGACGAACGCGAGGCGCTCGAGGCCGGCACCGGTATCGATCGCCTTCTTATCGAGTTCCCCCAGCAACGGGTAGTCCTTGCCGGTTCCCTCGCCACGCATGAACTGGTCAAACACCAGGTTCCACACCTCGAGGTAGCGGTCGCCACCCGGGTCCACAGTGCCACCCACGGCCTCGGGACCGTAGGAGGGGCCGCGGTCGTAGTGCCACTCGGCGCAGGGGCCGGCCGGGCCGGGCTGACCCGTGTCCCAGAAGTTCTCAACGCGCGGCAGGCGCACGATGTGCTTGGGATCCATGCCGATCTGCTTCGTCAGGACGTTCAGAGCCTCCTCGTCCTGGTCCCAAATCGTCACCCAGAAACGATCACCGTCGAGGCCGTACTTGCCTTCCTCGCGCGAACCGGTCAGCAGGTCCCACGCAAAATTGATGGCGCCTTCCTTGAAGTAGTCACCGAAGGAGAAGTTACCGTTCATCTGGAAGAACGTGCCGTGACGGGTCGTCTTACCAACGTTGTCAATGTCGTTGGTACGAATACACTTCTGCACCGACGTGGCCCTCGGCCACGGAGCAGGCTCGACGCCCATGATGTAGGGAATGAACGGAACCATGCCTGCGATCGTGAAGAGGATCGAGGGCTCCGGAGAGACCAGTGAGACGGAGGGACACACCTCGTGCCCCTGCTTCTCAAAGTAGTCGAGCCAACGGGTGCGGATTTCAGAAGTACGCATAGTGCCTTATGTTAGTCGGTTCCCACCCATGACGGCACATCGGCACGCTTACGCGCGCTGTGGGATACACATACAACCGCGCCCCCCAAGCACGTGCTTGGGGGGCGCGGTGATGACAAAGGTCAGCGCGAG
>ERZ772909.1619-NODE-1619-length-12185-cov-4.451195_pt1 | contig 12185 bp, 5 predicted proteins | sample MGYA00511137_ERZ772909 | MGnify/ENA primary metagenome ERZ772909 (study PRJEB29015, sample SAMEA2738095) | human oral metagenome | biome: human oral; feature: human-associated habitat; material: saliva | place: China | collected 2270 ... | reverse complement strand
CACACACCCTAAGCGGCGAACAAGGTCTATTTCAGCAGATTATACTATCTTTGCTGGCGAAAGCGTTCTCTGCTTGTAGGCATCTTTTGCTTACAGCACATCCGAAGTGGAGGGAGTCAAAGTAAAGTGCTGACTCCCTCCACCTCGGGTGTTTAAGGTCCTCCCCACTCGGGGGAGATAGCCTGCCTCACCTAAGTTAAGACAGGATGATTCGACTAAAGACATCATGCGCTACCCTCGTAGTCGCAGCCTTCACTACCCTCCTTGCTCTACCTGCAGGAGCCACCGACCTCAGCTCCACTCACTCCGGAGCCTTTACCACAGAGACACACACCCAGCATACAGAGACCTCGCTCTTGGAGCTCACCACTGAGCTACAAGCCCCTGCTCCAGCCCCTGCTCCCAGAAGACATCGATATAAGCGCTCCAGCAGAAGCTACTCTGCAGGGCGAAGCCGTAGCTATGGGTCACACTATCGCCGCCGCAGTGGTGGTAGCGGTTTCACCTATGATAAGATGGAGATAGCCTCCTATACCCCTGCTATCATTAAGTCCGTCGTAGACCACGGGCAGCAGCTCTTAGGTCTGCGCTATCGCACCTCAGGCGTCGCTAAGTGGCCCCTCGACTGCTCAGGCTTCGTCAGCTACATCTATTCTCTCGAAGGCATCAAGATCCCTCGCTCCTCGAGTGGTCTCGCCATCTATGCGAATAATATCAAGGATCCTCAGCCCGGTGACCTCCTCTTCTTCAAGGGGCGTAACCGCAGTGCCAACCGTGTAGGTCATGTGGCAATGGTCGTTAGCAATGAGGATGGCAACATCAAGATGATGCACAGCAGCTGTAGCCGCGGTATCGTCATCGAGAACTTCAACAACAACGCCTACTACACCTCACGCTATGTAGGCGCTGGCCGTCTACCCGAAGTCAAGGAGCACTGGAAGGGTGTCCCCATGGCCCCTGAATCCTTAGACTAAGTATGCTTCAGGTCGAGCAACTCACCAAGAGCTTCGGAGATCGTGTCCTCTTCTCTGACATCTCCTTCTCCATAGAGCGTGGGCAGAAGGTCGGACTCATCGCACCCAATGGTACGGGTAAGTCCACTCTCATGCGTATCCTGCTCGGCAGAGAGCCTCAGGACTCTGGCACCATCACCTACGAGCGTGACATCAAGCAAGCCTTCCTACCACAGCTCCCCGATCTCCCCGAGACAGGGACGATACTCGAGGCGTGCTTCAGCCCTTACGATCCCGTAGCACAGCTCACCCTCGCTTGGGAGATAGCCGTGGAGGCAGGGGATAGCCAGACGATGGAGCGTCTCCTGCCCGAGATGGAGGCCAAGGGAGCATGGCACTATGAGCAGCGTGCTAAGGAGATCCTGGGTGCACTCGGCATCCACGACTACCAGCGCTCCGTCAAGGGTCTCTCTGGTGGAGAGGCTAAGCGCATCGCCCTCGGGAGTACGCTCATCAGCCAGCCCGACCTACTCTTCCTCGATGAGCCGACGAACCACCTTGACCTCAAGAGTATCGAGTGGCTCGAAAGCTACCTCGCCCGCTCCACGATGGGGCTCTTACTCATCACCCACGACCGCTACTTCCTCGACCGCGTCTGCAACCAGATCATCGAGCTTGACGGCGGTCATCTCTACCGCTATAAGGGGAACTACGACTACTACCTCGCCAAGCGCGAGGAGCGTCACGAGCAGGAGGAGCAGTCCCGTCAGCGCGCACTCAACCTCTACCGACGAGAGCTCGAGTGGATGCGCCGTCAGCCCCAAGCTCGCGGGACGAAGGCACAGTACCGCATCGATGCCTTCCATGAGTTAGAGGCCAAGACTCGCCCTGCTCAGCGTACGGACGAAGTACAGCTCGGTGCCTCATCGACCCGCATCGGGAAGAAGATCTTCGAGGCACACCACGTCAATAAGCGCTTTGGCGATAAGGTGCTCCTGCAGGACTTCAACTACGTCTTCAGCCGCTATGACAAGGTCGGTATCATCGGCGAGAACGGTGTCGGGAAGACCACCTTCCTCCGTATGCTCCTCGGCGAGATCGAGCCAGACTCGGGGCACTTCGACATCGGAGAGACTATACGCTTCGGCTACTACAGCCAAGAGCCTCCGACCTTCGCGCCCGAGAAGCGCGTCATCGACATCGTGCAGGAGATCGCAGAGAACTTTGAGCTTCCCGCAGGGAGCACCCAAGTAGAGCGCCTCTCCGCCTCCCAGATACTTACGCGCTTCCTCTTCCCTCCCGAGCGCCAATATACCCCCGTCGAGAAGCTCAGCGGTGGCGAGCTACGCAGACTCTATCTGTGCACCGTGCTCGTCACGTGCCCGAACTTCCTCGTCCTTGACGAGCCTACCAACGACCTCGATATCCTCACCCTACAAGCACTTGAGGAATACCTTGCAGACTTCGCAGGCTGCGTGCTCATTGTCAGCCACGACCGCTTCTTCATGGACAAGGTCGTGAATCACCTCTTCACCTTCGAGGGGGCAGGCGTCGTACGTGACTTCCCAGGGAGCTACACCCTCTATCGTATGAAGCGTGAGGAGGAAGAGCGCCAAAAGGCTGAGGCTTCACAGCCCCGTAAAGCAGCTTCCCAGCCAGCTGAGTCACGTCGCACTGCAAACCGCCCTGCACGCCTCACCTATGCTGAGCGACGAGAGCTCGAGGAAATCACAGCACGTATTCCCCAGCTGGATGAGGAGAAGACATCCCTCGAAGCCAAGCTCTCCACAGGCACGCTCTCACACGAAGACCTGATGAAGGCCTCGGAGCGCATCGGCGAGCTCATCGAAGAGATGGACCTGCTTACCCTGCGCCAGCTCGAGCTGGAGGAGAAGGAGGCCTAACATACCCCCAACTATTTATTCATTAATCACATAGAAGTCTATGATAACGACAGACCAGCTCAATGCCCTGCTGGAGCGCAAGACTGCGCTGAGGAGGTATCTTTGACGTCGATAGCCGACGTATCCAATTAGAAGAAGAAGAGCTTCGCACGGCAGACCCTTCCTTCTGGGAAGATCGCACTCGAGCCGAAGCCCAGATGCGCAAGGTCAAGGACCTTCGCAAGTGGATCGCCTACTATGATGAAGCTGAGCGCCTCGTCGAAGAGGTAGCCCTCGCCCTCGAGTATTATAAGGAGGAGATCACTACCGAAGAGGAAGTTGATGATGCCTACGGGCGTGCCATCCACCTTTTCGAAGAAGTCGAGCTTAAAAATATGCTCCGTGCCGAGGAAGACAACCTCGGGGCCGTACTCAAGATCAATGCTGGAGCTGGCGGTACCGAGAGCCAAGACTGGGCTTCAATGCTTGCCCGTATGTATGGCCGCTGGTGCGACAAGCAGGGGTATAAGACCACGATCACCAACTGGCAGGACGGCGATGAAGCCGGCATCAAGACCATGACCATGCAAGTCGAGGGTGACCAAGCCTATGGCTTCCTCAAGAGCGAGACGGGCGTACACCGCCTCGTGCGTATCTCCCCCTACAACGCACAGGGGAAGCGCATGACGAGCTTTGCCTCCGTCTTCGTCGTACCTCTGGTAGACGATACCATCGAGGTAGAGGTCAATCCCGCCAATATAAGTTGGGACACCTTCCGCTCCAGTGGCGCTGGTGGGCAGAACGTCAATAAGGTCGAGACTGGGGTACGCCTACGATATAAGTACAAGGACCCCGACACGGGCGAGGAAGAGGAGATCATCATCGAGAATACCGAGACCCGCTCGCAAACCGACAATAGAGAGAATGCCCTTCGCCTCCTTCGCTCGCAGCTCTATGACAAGGAGCTTGAGCGCCGTCGCAAGGCTCAGGCCGAGGTCGAGGCCGGGAAGAAGAAAATCGAATGGGGTGCCCAGATACGTAGCTACGTCTTCGATGACCGCCGCGTGAAGGACCACCGCACAGGCTACCAGACCTCGAATGTCACCGCTGTCATGGACGGAGATATTGATGAGTTCATCAAGGCCTACTTGATGGAATTCGCAGGAAAGGACGAGGAATAGTTCTTTCATTCACTACGACTATTAGCATAGAATAGCCCCCGCTTAGAAGCCGAACTCTAAGCGGGGGCTTTCGTTTGAGAGAGATGCAACTACCCTTCCTTCAAGCGGGATGCATGGGGGAGATGAATGACCGACTCTTGGAGGGAGTTCTCCCAACCAATAGTGGTAAGGGATATGAACCTATATTGGTCCACGAGTGAACCTATATTGGTCCGAGCACAAACCAATATAGCTCGGAGTGTAGACCAATATAGGTCAGAGCAGCGACCAATATAGGTTCGTATCACAGGTCTATATGGAGACCATTGCGCAAGCCCACCTCTTTACAGCTTTCGCCTTCTTGCCGTGAAAATCGGGATCTTTAGGCTGAGAAGTGAGATGTCAGTCTCACTTCTCAGCTTAAAGACTCCGAAGTTCGGTGGAGGAAAGTGCAAGCTGTGAAGAAATCGGCTTGCGCAATGGTCTCCTAGAGGCAGAATTACACCTACGAGTAGAATGTGCAGAGTACTACTTTATCCTGCTTCTGATAACTTTAGTATCTTTATAAATAGATTTAAAGTTGATGATATGCATAATTTGCTGATAGATAATTCGTCTGATATCCTCTCAATGGAGACATACCTCAAGCAGTGCATCTCACTAGAGGGGATGGATAGGGTGCGTATCGCCACGGGCTACTGGGATGTCCTCGGGATGTCTATGGTGCTCTCGGAGCTCTCGGCCTTCCTTGGTCGGGAGGGGACACTCCTCCAGCTCCTGATCGGTAGAGATCCCTACGTATATACTTCATTGCTTCAAAATCCTAAATACAAGGATGCGGCCTATCCAGCAGACTATATCCGTACCGATATCGACGAGCTAGAGCTCAAGCCCGAATATGAGCAGGTGATCCAGCTCCTAGCAGAGCATCTACAGACGGGTAAGATCCAGGTACGTATCTACCAGAAGAATGGAGATAAAGAGGTGGAGTTCTTGCACTCCAAGTGCTATATATTCTCTGGGGAGGAGCGTTCCCTAGGGATCATAGGTAGCTCCAACTTCACGGAGAAAGGACTCTCGGGCAACTCCGAGCTGAACTACCTAGAGACCGACCCAGCACGTGTCACCGCGAGCCCCCAAGTGGGATCTACTGCAAAGGGGCATATCTACTGGTTCGAGGAAAAGTGGGCGCTCTCCCAAGAGTGGAATGGGGAATTCCTGGAGCAGATCATCAAGCCCTCCAAGCTCTATCCCCACGTACAGCCCCAGTCCTTCACCCCCTATGAGCAGTATATCAAGTTGCTCCAGCTCCAGTTTGGCGAAGTCGTAGACAAGGCGCTCGGGGATCAGCTAGCGAGCTATCTGCCTACTAGCGTCAAGAAACTAGACTACCAGCTCGAGGCCGTCAAGCGCTGTATCAGTATCATGCGTGAGCATGGAGGCTTCATGCTGGGCGACGTCGTCGGGCTAGGGAAGACCATCGTGGGTTGCCTTATCATCAAGTACTTCCTATCTGTGCCCCAAGAAGAAGGACGGGGCAGCAAGGTACTTATCATCTCTCCACCAGCTATCCAGTCTAGCTGGAAGAGGACTGTGGAAGCCTTCGACAGAGAGCCGAGCGATAAGATGTCTCCCTATATCGATTTCATCACCACAGGTCGTATAGACCAGCTGTACAGCGAGGGTGAGGATGATGAGTACGAGGCAGACGGAGATGACGATGCCTATGACTCGGGAGACTTTGCTGATGCGCTACAGAAGAGGGACTATGGACTGATCATCATCGATGAGAGCCACAAGTTTCGCAATAACAACACGCAGATGTACAAGTCGCTGGACGAGCTAATCGGGCATATCGGTACTGATACGGGCGTATATCCCTACGTGGGCTTGCTCTCAGCGACACCTCAGAATAACGGCCCCAGGGACTTGATGAACCAGATCTATCTCTTCGAGCGCAATCGTAGGGAGAGCACACTGAAGAAGGCCGAGGGGGGTAACCTTGAACTGTTCTTCTCTAAGATCAATAAGGAGTACGACCAGCTCCTCAAGCGCAATACAGACCTCCCGAAAGAGGAGAGACACCGTAGGTTAGATGAGGTGTCTCGTAAGCTACGTGACTGCATCCTATGTGATATCCTCGAGCGTCGGACACGTACCGATATCAAGAAGTACTACAAGGATGATATAGCATCCCAAGGCATAGTCTTCCCGGAGATCATGGGGCCGCAGAGCTTAGAGTACGTGATGGATGACGAGCTAGCCCAGCTCTTCTACGAGACGATGACCCTCCTAGCTCCCACCCAGGGGGACAAGGGTCGGACGGAAGAGTGGCTCCGGTATGCACGCTATCGAGCTATAGAATACTTTATAGATCCAGCGCATGGGCGTAAGTATGCAGGCCGAGGTAACCGCGACGTCAGCATTGTATCCAAGCAGCTCGCGACCATCATGCAGATACAGCTGGTGAAGCGTCTGGAGAGCTCCTTCTCCGCCTTCACCAGATCGCTACAGAACCTCCGTCGCTATACCGAGAACATGATCCGGATGTGGGAGAACGATACCATCTTTGTCTGCCCACAGATCGATGTCAACAAGGAACTGGACTACGAGGCTAAGAGTCAGAAGCGACAAGGCGAGCCCGTCACCTTCGAGGACTGTATAGAAGATATCCGAGCCAAGATCCAGAAGCTAACGGCACAGGGGAAGAATGCCCAGGGACAGAATGCCGAATACAGCCGAGCGGACTTCAAGGTAGCGTATTATGAAGAGCTGAAGAGAGACCGAGACCTTATAGCCCGATACTGCGACCGCTGGGCAAGGAACTCACAAGATCCCAAGTTCGATGCCTTCAAGGAGAGCCTCGTGACAAAGCTGTTTGATCCAGAGAAGAACACTTCAGGCAAGCTCGTCATCTTCTCCGAGGCGATCGATACCGTTGAGGCGCTTGCTAGGGCGGTCAAGGCTAAGGGGCATAAGCCACTCGTCATCACCTCGTCCAACCGGGATGAAAAGGAGCAGGTGATCATGGAGAACTTTGACGCCAACTACGATGGCGAGCAGAAGAGTGACTATGATGTCATCATCACGACAGAGGTCCTCGCCGAAGGAGTAAACCTACACCGAGCTAATGTCATCCTAAACTATGATACCCCCTGGAACTCGACCCGCCTGATGCAGCGCATTGGGCGCGTCAATCGTATCGGGAGTCGGGAGCCCAAGGTCTATGTCTACAACTTCATGCCCAGTGCCGAAGGGGATGCCGAGATACAACTCGTCCACAAGGCACATACCAAGCTCCAGTCCTTCCACGTACTGTTTGGCGAGGATAGCAAGATATTCTCGGATGAGGAGAGTATCGTACACTACGATATGGTGAAGGCGATCGATGGCGAGGAGTCTCCTCTACAGCCCTATATATCTAAGCTAAAGCAGTACAAGGCAGACTATCCCAAGCGATATACTGAGATCGAGTCAGCGGCGGGAGCGTGCTGGCAGATCGCACAGGCTGCACACGGTATGGCCTACTTCGTCGTGAAGGCTCCGTATAGTGCCCGCCTCGTAGTCAAGACCGATAGCGCTACAGGTGCTGAGGCAAAGATCATATCTCCACTTGAGGCTCTAGAGGAGATGCAGGTAGAGCCCACTACCCCCAGTGTGCCTCTGTCTAGCTCATGGGACGAACTATCCAAGAGAGCCTGTAGAGTGTACAACCAATACTTCGTCCGTATCAGACAGTCCCGTGCGGGAGATCTGCGGACGAAGGCACAGGGCATCATCGTGAAGCTCCAGGAGCACAATGGTCTCTCCCCTGCGTCGCAAAGTCTATTACGGCGTGCGAGAATGCTTGTCGATAAGGGCAGTATCGATATCATCAAGAAGATCATATTCATTGATGAGGAGCTGGAGGCTAAGGAGGATCGTTTGTTTGCCCTAGAGCAGCATGACATCGATCATCTGCTCGAGGAGGGGATCGGCAAGCTCGTCGCCAAGGTAGAGAGCAAGCAGGGGGAAGCCTCAATCATACTAGGAACCATTAAGTAATCATCAGCAAGGAGCGTGAACAAGAATTCTCTCAGGACGTATCTAAGTAGCAGCTATCAAGGGGCTCAATCATTCCTAGAGCATATCATCTATCCCATCTTCGGGAAGGAGCATTTCGTGGATGAGTACGAGGCTGAGATACTCACGAACCAGCCCGAGTACGAGGGACTAGCGACAGCCGCTGGGATACAGAGTATCAAGCAGGTGGGTAAGGTCTATGTGGGAGTAGAGCCCCTGCAGATATTTGACATCACGGTAGGGAGTCAGATCCAGATGGCTCGTAATCGGGTGGGCATCCAGCAGCTGATACGTCGGATCATGGATACTCATTCCCTAGCCTTCATGCTCTTCCACTACGAGGATGGAGGTGCGGAGAGTCAGGAGTCCTGGGAGTGGCGTTTCACCTTCTGCCACAAGGGGGCTAGTCAGACAGACACCACGAGTAGCAAGCGCTTCACCTTCCTCCTCGGCCCTGGACAACACTGCCGTACGGCCACGGACAACTTCCAGAGGCTCATCGACAAGCGAGGTGTCGTAGAGGTCAAGGACATCGAAGACGCCTTCTCCGTCGAGGCACTGAATAAGGAGTTCTTCGATAAGTACCGTCAGCACTATGCGACCTTTGTAGAGTACATCACGGGTAAGCGATACGTCAAGCAAGGGGGTAAGTGGGAAGAGAAGCAAGTCTCCGAGCCCAATGCCCAGCTACGGGAGCAGTTCTGTGGGGATGAGAAGCGTGTACGTGATTATGTCAAGAAGTTATTAGGGCGCATCGTATTCCTCCACTATCTGCAACGTAAGGGGTGGCTCGGTGTCCCCTCGGACAAGGCTTGGGGAGATGGGGATAGATCCTTCATACAGCACCTCTATGAGTATGCTACGGAGGCTCAGCAGTCGGACTTCATCACCTCCGTCCTATCCCCCCTCTTCTACGAAGCACTCAATACCGATCGTAGAGCCGACAATGACCTCTTTGACACTAGGGTGAAATTCCCTAAGAGAGGAAATAAGCTACGTATCCCTTACTTGAATGGAGGCCTATTTGACCGTGATGAGAATGCTGCACTCCTGATAAAGTTTCCCCCTGAGTTCTTTAAGGATCTCCTTGACTTCTTCGCCCAATACAACTTCACCATCGATGAGAATGATCCTACTGATGCCCAAGTGGGGGTAGACCCCGAGATGCTAGGACGGATCTTCGAGAGCCTGCTCGAGGACAATAAGGAGAAGGGTGCCTATTATACGCCCAAGGAGATCGTACAGTATATGTGCCGAGAGTCCCTCATCGCCTACCTATGTACTGGGATCGATCAGGGCACCCCAGAGCACCAAGCCATCTCAGAGTTTGTAAAGAGCTATGATGCAGAGCTACTCACGGGGGTAGAGCTAGAGGGTGTGGGGCTGGGTACGAAGGTACTAGAGCGACTCAAGGAGGTCAAGGTCTGTGACCCAGCCATTGGCTCGGGGGCATTCCCCATGGGGATGCTACGGGAGCTATACAATTGTCGTATTTCGCTCGAAGACCTGTCCGTCTCTTCTGCCGAGATTAAGAGCCAGATTATCAAGAGTAATATCTACGGTGTAGACATTGAGCAGGGGGCTGTAGATATTGCCCGTCTTCGCTTCTGGCTCTCACTCGTCGTTGACGAAACGACACCAACGCCACTCCCTAACCTCGACTACAAGATCATGCAAGGCAATTCTCTGCTAGAGTGGTATGAAGGGGTAGACCTAAGTACTCTGACGCAGAGGAAGGAGGATGGATGTGTTGAGCTATTTGATGACCTAGCAGATGTCTATAGGAGGCAACTGCGTCAGGCCATAAGTGCTTACTATGGCGAGACGGATCACGATCGTAAGGCTACGTTACATCAAGAGATCAGTGAAGCTATCGACGAGCAGCTCAAAGAGCAACACTATACGGTAGACCTATCTGGTATCAATGTCTCGGCCAATACACACTTCTTCCTTTGGCATACTTGGTTTGATGAAGTGTTCAATCGCCCCTCAGGTCGCAACGGCTTCGACATCGTCATCGGTAACCCTCCCTACATACAACTACAAAATAATGGGGGAGAACTAGCTAAGATTTACCAGGGCTACGGTTTCAAGGGCTTCGCTCGTACAGGTGACATCTATTGTCTGTTCTATGAAAGGGGATACCAGCTCCTCCGTGAGGGAGGGCATCTATGCTATATAACCTCCAACAAATGGATGCGTGCAGGCTATGGAGAGAAGATAAGAGGCTTCTTAGCCGACAACACTAATCCGATCCTTCTTGTAGACTTCGCAGGAATTAAGGTCTTCGAGGGCGCTACAGTCGATACCAATATCTTACTCTTCTCCAAGGAAAAGAATGAAGGGAAGACACTATCCGTATCTCTAACAAAGGACGTACAGCTTGGTCGTGGTGAATTGTGCCAATATGTACAGCAACACGCTACCCCCTCCGCCTTCACCACCTCGGAGAGCTGGGTGATCCTATCGCCCATTGAGCAGAGTATCAAGCGGAAGATAGAGGCGGTCGGAAAGCCTCTAAAGGACTGGGATATTCAGATCAACTATGGTATTAAGACAGGTTGTAATGAGGCTTTCATTATTGACGAGGCAAAGCGTGCTGAGATCTTGTCCAACTGTCAGAGCGACGATGAGCGCAAGCGGACGGAGGCGATTATTCGACCAATATTGAGGGGACGAGATATTAGACGGTATGGCTATGATTGGGCAGGGTTGTATATCATAGGTACATTCCCTGCGCTAAAATTAGACATCGAGAGCTATCCTAGCCTCAAGCAATACCTCCTAGATTTTGGGTACGATCGACTGAAGCAGACTGGGGATAAGGGAGCTAGGAAGAAGACCTCAAATCAATGGTTCGAAACCCAAGATAGTATTTCCTATTGGGAGGATTTCAATAAGCCAAAGATCGTGTGGGGGGAGATTTCAGATCGGAGTAAGTTTGCATATGAAGCAAGAGGTGGGTATATGGTGGAAGCAACTACCTTTCTGATGGTCGGGTGTCATCTACCTTTACTCTTTTGTATGCTTAATTCATTGCTGCTGGAATGGCTCTTCTCAAAGGTTGGGACAACTACTGGGGTTGGCACTGTTAGATGGAAGAAGTACACAATTGAACAACTAACTCTTCCTCTATTTTCAGAAATAGAAATAGAGTTCTTTGCTAGATGTGTCGCATCATACCTTGACGGGACGCTCTCCACTTCAGAATTTGCAAGCAATACAAATCAGAAGATTTATGAGTTGCTTGAATTAACCCAAGACGAGATTGATCTTGTTGAAAACCTCTATCTCAGAGGTTGTGATTGAGTACGCCGTATTTAACCCTTGGCAATTTATATAAAGACACAATCTAGACTACTATTACACTCAGTATTTTAATGTCTCTAAGTAGAGGCGTTCCTCCACACTTAAGTTGTAGATATCATATATCATTATCTGTAACATCCTTTCCTGATCCTCGGAAGGCGTCTCTGGAAAGGCTTGGAGATAATCTATACTCAGTGGTATCGGGAGTTTCCCGACAAACATAGGTTTATACTCAAAGTACCCACCACTACGAGTCACGCCTAGAGATCGTATGTAGTAGTCCGCAACATTGGAATTTAATATATGTAATATTGCAAGATTTTCTGTCGCAATAATGGGACATGGGGCATTAACATAGATACCTGCAGGAGCGTGTGTATAAGCTCCTTTCAAGTTAAGATTCCCCCACACGATCTTTGGCTTCTCGAATTCCTCCCAATAGTTAGCTCCCCACCGCTGGAGAGCATACCATTCATAGCGAATACCTGTCTCCGCCTGATTTCGTTTCTTCAGTATATCCTTATATCCTTCAAGATGATTATACACAGAAGGATAAGAGGTCGTGAATGCTTCTTCTGCTTTTTCTGATGCACCAGTGATTGTAGGATCTAGGTGCAAGGGAAAGTGCCAAGGTATATACACGATATACAACCCTGCCCAATCATAACCATACCGTCTAATATCTCGTCCTCTCAATATTGGTCGAATAATCGCCTCCGTCCGCTCACGCTCATCGTCGCTCTGACAGTTGGACAAGATCTCAGCACGCTTTGCCTCATCAATAATAAAGGCCTCGTTGCACCCGGTAAGCACTCCTC
>ERZ772909.1614-NODE-1614-length-12211-cov-2.725321_pt1 | contig 12211 bp, 10 predicted proteins | sample MGYA00511137_ERZ772909 | MGnify/ENA primary metagenome ERZ772909 (study PRJEB29015, sample SAMEA2738095) | human oral metagenome | biome: human oral; feature: human-associated habitat; material: saliva | place: China | collected 2270 ... | reverse complement strand
TATAAAAACTATCTCATTACAAACTTTGTTTTATGAAACAACTCAAGTTTTTTGCCACACTTTTCGTGGCTGCTTTGAGTTTCGCTTCTTGTGTGGATGACGAAACTCCTAAGTTTGTCCCCTCTCCCTCTACAGTGTTGGGAGAAGGTGCATTTGTACTCAATCAAGGTAACCAGCGCGCCAAAATTGGAGGCAGTTATTCGTTCTATGATTGGGAGAATAATGAGCTAAACAACAGTGTGTTTAGCACGGTGAATAATCGTTCGCTAGGCGATGGCCCACAGGATGGAGTGGTCTATGGTTCCAAGCTGTATGTGAGTTTATTTGGCTCAAATGCTCCCTTAACGGCTGCTAAATATTCCTTGGAAAGCTCTTTGGAAGCAATAAGCTGATCAAACTGTGGTTGCGTTTCTTTCTTGAGCGAGAAAAGCACTATGCCTGTGGTCTCCCTATCAAGGCGATTCAGAGCTTGGACCTGGGAAAGATCTACCTCTCTTGAGCCCTCAAGTGCACGGAGTTTCTCGCAAACTAAATCGGTTAACGAGGACTCGTTGGTTCCGTCCGTATGAACAATAATTCCCGCAGGTTTATTCACGGCAAGTAGATACTCATCCTGATACAAAATCTTAAGGCTGATACCAGTCTGAAGAGCACTCACACTACTCACCACGCTTAACCACGTAGCGCTGTTCAGAAAGCACCTGTGCAAATGACTCGATAGTACTCCACACATGATCGGTGCGTCGCCAAGCAACGCTAACCGAATACGACATCTCTTTTCCCAGCTCAATAATGTGAAGGCCAGAAGTTTCAAAGTCATAGTAGGAAGAGGCAACCAGCTCAGACGGCAAGAAACAGGCGCCAACACCTCTCATGGCAAGTGCTAAAAGCGTCTCGGAGTTTCTGGACATAACCTTGATAGTGGGAGAAATGCCTGATGCAGCAAACGCATGACGAGCAAAACTACCTGCAATGTCTCGCTTGCCCACCGTTAGGAAGGGACAGGCTTCCAGGGCTGTAAGCTTTCCCGTCTTTTTGACTTGCGAGACAACCGAGTCGACGTTATCTGCATACAGAGATTCAAGAAGCGCTTGAGAGACAACCAGAACGATCTTCTCGTCAAACAGCTTTTTTACGACCAGGTCATATGATGTGGAATTGACTGTTGCAACAATCAAGTCAAGTTGGCCTTCGGACAGCCACTCAACCAGCTCGTCATTCTCGCCCTCGTCAAGCTCAATGGAGATGTTTGGGTGCAGTTTTTGGAAAGCGGCAATGGAGCGCGGCATGATGATGTGGCCTCGTGTTGCGGTGACACCAACACGCAGGCGACCTCGCTCATTACCTGCAATATCAAGAAATTCTTGGTCCATGGCGCGACGCTGTGCTTGGAATTTGCGCGCATACCGCAAGAACTCTTCTCCTGCAAACGTTAGAGATAGCGGAACCGTACGTTCTAGCAGTTTAGAGCCAAGTTCTTTTTCTGCAGCAGCAATATTTGCCGAGAGCGTTTGCTGCGTTACACTCAGGCGCTCAGCCGCCTTGGTGAAACTCTTTTCTTCTGCAACGGCAACAAAATAATCCATGGTTTGAAAGTTCATTTTTGCTCCCACTGAATTACAAAATTTACTTGTAATTATAACCATTGAAAACAGTTGGACTTCAACTTTTTAGTTGCCTACTCTATTTACATAAGAAATTCGTTTGGAGTGGATGCATGGTAGAGTTAATAGTACTAAGTGCCTTTGCGGTGATGCTCATCGTAGGCACAGCTCTATCTTTCCCCCTTACATCTATTTTGACCATTGGTTTCTTCCTCTTTTTTGGTTATGGACTCTCCCAAAAAATTCCTGCAAAAAAGCTTCTTTTAGCAGCTTTTGAGTCCGTCTGGGAAGTAAAAACAATCATTGCGCTGTTTGCTGTTGTAGGCGCAATGAGTGCTGCATGGCGCGCTGCTGGAACTATTCCAGAGATTGTCAGCATTTCTGCTTCTCTTATTTCTCCTTCAATCTTTATTCTTGCAACATTCTTACTCTGCACCATGATGTCCATGCTTCTAGGTACCGCTTTTGGTACTGCAGCAACCATGGGAATCATCTGCATGTCTATTGGTAAGGCAATTGGAGCAAGCGAGTTCTTTATTGGCGGTGCTGTTCTTGCAGGCAGCTACTTTGGTGATCGTTGCTCCCCTATGTCTACCAGTGCAATCCTTGTTTCACAACTTACCGACACTAATCTGTCTAAGAATATCAACCGTATGCTTCGTACTAGCGTGGTGCCTTTTATTGTTGCATGTGCTATCTATGTGACCTGGGATTTCTTTATGGCAAACACAGGTACTATCCCAGATATCACCGGCCTTTTAAGCCGCTCCTTTAGGCTTTCTTTAATTTCACTTACACCAGCGCTTCTCGTAATTGTATTTTCAATTCTTAAAGTAGATGTCATTGTCACAATGGCATCCAGCCTGGTACTTGCCTGCATTCTCTGCGTCACAGTCCAGCGCGTTCCTCTCGAGGATCTTCCTATCATTTTACTCTTTGGTCTCCGTGCACCAGGAGCTACCGTAGCAAACATGGTAAATGGTGGCGGCGTCTTCTCAATGATGAACGTCTTAACAATTGTCACCATTTCTTCAAGCTACGCTGGTCTTTTCCAGACAACTGGTCTGCTTCGCCGTATGTGCCAGCTGGTAGCTGACCTTTCCGATAACTCCACGCCTTTCTTTGGCGTTCTGATTACCAGCATGTTTACCTCAATGGTTTCTTGTAATCAGACTTTGGCTATTATGCTGACCAATGATTTGTGCGAAAACGCAGAAGACTCTTCTAGCGCTCTTGCTCTGGATATCGAGAATAGCGCTGTAATTCTTGCTCCACTGGTTCCGTGGTCCATCTCAAATATCTCGGTACTCTCTGCAATTGGCGCACCTTCTATGAGTCTTCTAGCTGCAAGTTTCCTCTACTTGCTGCCTCTTTGGACCCTAGGAATTTCCCTGTGGCTCCATCGACGTCCAGCAAAGATTGACGGTCATCGTGCTCGTTGGCTTGGTCTTACCTCTGACGATGTTCGTAGCTGCGCATGCTCTAACGATGTTCGTAGCTGCGCATGGCCACGCGTGCAGGATGCAAGGTCAGCAGATTCAGCCGCAAGCCTTCCTGCCGCAAAAGTTGCTTAAGACCACGCTATTTAACGCTCCTCATACACATTGCTAAGCTAGGCGTGTTTTACGCTGTTAATACTTCTATTGATGCTTTGGTAATTCAATAATTCGATCACAACGCTGGGCAATACCCATGTCATGTGTGACCATAAGAAGCGTTTTATGGTTTGCGTAAACGGAGTCTAGCAAACTGTCTATAACAATAGTAGCCATGGCCTTATCAAGTGATCCGGTTGGTTCATCAGCGAGGATTAAATTGCCTGGCTTTATCATTGCTCGAGCAATTGCTACTCTCTGCTTTTCTCCACCAGAAAGCTCATTTACAACCGCATCGAACTTCTCGCCGATCCCGTAGTTTTCCAAGGCAGTTCTAATAAGACGTTCCTGTTCCTGCTTTGAAAGCTTGGTGTATTGAAGCGCTAATAAGAGATTTTTGCTTACTTTCCAGTCATTAATGAGAGCAAAAGATTGGAATAGATAATTAATCTCTGTACGCCTCATAAGTGTTGCTTTTTTGCTATTAATCGAAGGATATGTTTTTCCCTCAAGGTTGATTGTTCCTGAATCTAATGTCTCGAGAAGACCGATGATATTAAGAAGTGTTGATTTTCCACACCCAGAAGGGCCCACGAGAGCCACTGACTCTCCACTTTCTATCTCAAATGAAATGTTATGAAGAACTGTGTTGCTTCCAAATGACTTATTAAGAGCATCTACCTGTAGAAATGTTTTCATAACTACTCCTTAGAGAGATTCTCTAGAACAATTCTCATGGTGCTTCTATTTGCAGAAATACTGATAGTCACATTGGAAATCAATAACATCAAGCAGCCCATTATTATTCCAAGAGTTGAACCTATGACAATCATGCAAAGTGTTCCAACAAGTGCAATGAGATTCACTACGAGGAAAATATTTATGTATTGCTTGTAAATGCCAAATCCCAACATGCATTCAACAGCAATTTTTCTCTCATGTAATCTCTGGACAATTGAAATCATACTTATTTGAATCACCGTTATAGCTGCAAACATAAGCACAATTACAACACCGAATAAGAGGAAGAGCTCCTGCAGAGATTTTCTGTAGTCCTTTATAAAGCTCTCTATCGAACTGAACTGTGTTCCAAAACCATCATCAGAGAGCTCTACAACACCGCTGGAATCCAACAAATTTGCAGCGGCCTCAGGTGATAACTTTATGTAACTATTATCAAGCCCCGTAGCCACTAAACTTTCTGATTCAGTAGGAACCATGTTATTTGACGTTACCACTTTGATTACAACATTTGTGCTTATAGAAGGGCTGTCTATATTTGTTGACCAGGTAAAAAATCCCCCACTAGCATCGTATTCAATAAATTCAGATGAAGGATTTTGCATATAGGGTGTAACAATGTCTGACTCAAATATCTTGTCGCTTTTAGCCACAAGTTCTCTTAGCAGAGATTTTTGTTCTTCTGAGTACGAGCTTGGAACGAGATAAATCCTTGTTCCATTCTCCGCTTTTTTAACTTGTTCATCAGTCAACGCTACCCCAATTTCTTTTAGATAAGATGGAGATGCAATCAGAACATCAAATGGCTTCAAAATCGATGAATTTACTTCATAGGCATTTAGCGTTGGCTCACCTATTTGATTTACATGAGCAATATACACGCCTGTATCGTGCTCGTGGGTTTTATACCAATCAAATAATTCCTTACTTTTATCCATTGGTCGGCCGTTGAAAAAATTACCTTGAGAAACATGATTTCGGACAATATACCAATCTTTATATACAGACCAATTTTCTTGAGTGGATAGTAGATTTGAGTACATTGTTATAGGAGCATCCATATAAGTAGAACCAGCAAAAACTACTACACAACAAAGTGCATAAATTATCGCCGTTAGAACGTATAGACCCTTTTGCGACAATCTTCCTAAAATTGCATCTACAGGGCGGATTGTTAGAAGTGGAGCAGCAGAAATTAGTACCGAAACCACAACTACAAGTATTGCTGGCATTGTCGAGGTAAACGTAAACAGTAAAAAACTGCCAGTAATATCAAATCCGGAGCAATTAACCATTGTCCACATAAAGGCTAATGGCAGTAAAACAGCTGCTAAAGCGCAATAGAAAAAATAATGATGAACGACGTAATCGCTCTTACTCCAGCCAAGCATTACGTGAACACCAAGTTTCTTTAATTCTTGTAACGAGTTGTAATACGTCAGTAAACAAAACGATATGCTCAGGATTATAAAAGTTACCCCAGCAACGTAGTAGAAGAGTCCAATTTCAACCGCTGATCCTGAATAATTTGTAATAAATTTTTCTTTATGTAGGCCAGTAGCTTCTGAAATCTGACTAACCAATTCATCAAATTCTTCAGGAGAAAGGCCTAAAACAGCACAAGAATTTCCCAGATTATAGCCAGGAGTAATTTGATCTGATTTGAAATAAACTGAGCCCAAAACATACGGCAAGTCACTAACCTTATTGTTAGTATCCATTCCGTAGCCAAGATATGACTCTGGAGAATGTCCTAGGAGTTCATTGATTTTTTGCCTATTTATAACTTGGGTACCAAGTATATCAAAGGAATCAAAGCTGTTAGCCTCACTACCTGGAGAAGATAGCACGCCAACGGTCAATATCCTAGGCCCTTCAGTAATTGATTCAGTTTTCTTAGTTATAAGAATCATCTTGTGAGTTTGTGCGTAAGACCTAACAACCGACACAAACGTTTCCTTTGTCTCATCAGACATTTGTGAAGTATAAAATTGCGGCTGATTAGAGAGCCAAGAATCGAATTTTCGGGAAGTAAAAATTTCTAAAAACCCTTTTCCCACCAAAAACGAAGAAAGTGCAATTAAGACAACTATGATAGAAACAATGAAGCGGTACGCTCTTTTCATTTCTTCACCTACAATTTCTTTGGATTACAAATAAATGAAGGTGCTTATTAGTTATAAAGCTATAAATATGCTTCTACAGTATTAAGTATGAACTTTAATCGTTTACGTTTAATCGATCTCACTGATAACTATCGTAAACGGCTTCTATTATTCTACAAACGGTATTTACCACTTAAACAAAACCTCTCATGCCTAGGACATGAGAGGTTTCAGGAATCGAAACTATTAACTATTAAAAACTGTTAACTGTTACTGTCTTGCGATAACCTCAGCAACAAGCTGGTCAGCAGGCACTTGAACCTGCTCATGAGATTCCATGTTACGAAGAGTTACCGTGCCGGCCTCAACCTCATCTGGACCAATGACCACACAAAGCGATGCTCCCATCTTATCCGCCTGCTTAAACTGAGCCTTCAGCGAACGACCAGTACGATCAGCCTCGCATCTAATGCCAGCTTCACGCAATGCCAACACGGTATCAAATACAACAGGAGCCTGCTCAGCACCTGCACAAGCAACATAGACACAGCTTGGAGCCGCAGGTTCAGCCGAAACACCAAGAGCCTCCAGTGCCAGCATGATGCGTTCAAAACCAACACCTGGAGTTGGCTTTCCACCTTCAAGCTCAACAAGACCGTCATAACGACCGCCACCACCAATGGCGCCAACACCAGCGTTTGGAATCTCTACCTCAAAGACAGTACGTGTGTAGTAATCCAAACCGCGAACAAGCGTTGGATCTTCAACATACGAAATACCAGCAGCGTCCAAATAGGCCTTGACCTGCTCATAGTGGGCGCGACAATCATCACACAGGTTGTCAGAAATGAGTGGCGCGTCCTTCATGACTGCGCGACAACTCTCGTTTTTGCAGTCAAACGCACGCAGTGGATTAATCTCAGCGCGCTCAAGACAGTCCTCACACATCTCATCCTTGTGATCAAGAATAAACTGCTTGACCTTCTCTCGATATGCTGGGCGGCACTCCGCGTCACCCATGGAGTTAATCATGAGCTTCATATCAGCTGGCGAGAAACCCATCTGCTCGTAAAACTTCATCAACATGATGATGGATTCTGCATCGGCAGCTGAATCAGAGGCTCCAAGCCACTCAACACCTACCTGGTGGAACTGGCGCAGGCGGCCCTTCTGAGGACGCTCTCCCCTGAACATTGACTCGGCATACCAAAGTTTTGCAGGAGTTCCTCCCTGTGGCACAAAGTTGTGCTCAACAGCGGCACGAACCACACCCGCAGTTCCCTCAGGACGCATAGCCATACGCTGACGAGGTTTAAGACCAGACTCGTTGCCGGAAGCTAGCAGGTCATCAAGCAAAGCGCCAGAAAAAACGCGAAACATCTCTTTACGTACCACATCAGTTGACTCACCAATGCCGTGCACAAAAGTATCTACCTGCTCAAGTGCAGGAGTCTCAATGCGGTCAAAACCGTAAGTACCAAACAGATGGCGAGCAACATCTTGCATATGCTCCCAAGAGCGCATATAGCCACCATAAAGATCTTCGGTACCTTGAATTCTCTGACCCATGAATCCTCCTTGTTACAAACATAGATGTTTCTAGTTTACCCATGAGAGACAGCTCTGGCGCAGAAAAGCTTTTATAACTTTTGAAACCTATGAAAAAATCCGATTATTTTCTAGAAAACGTGAAAAAGTGCTCATGTAAGGGTTGCTTTTTAATTCCTACCATTTAGTATGAATTAGCGGATTTTGGGGTATGACAAAAACGTCAGTGATATTGGCGTTTGTCTTCACTGCAAAAACGCACTAGCAGAAAGTTCAGCTCACGCCAGAGCTGCTCAAACTGACTAGTCACAAACGTATCACGTGCTTGCACGTAGAGATATTTGGAGAGAGATTTATGGCAACTGAGCTACTCCGTGTAAACGGAATTTCTGCAGGTACCGAGGAGAAATCCATCCTGCATTCAATTGATTTGAGCATTGGTGATGGCCAGGCTCACGTTCTGATGGGACCTAACGGCGCAGGTAAATCAACACTTGGCCGCGTCATTATGGGTGATCCTACCTATAAGATTACCGATGGTTCCCTTATCTTTAACGGCGAGGATGTAACTGAGCTTGCTGCAGATAAGCGCTCTCTTGCGGGCATCTTCCTCTCCTACCAGGCACCTGTTGAGGTTCCTGGCGTTCCTCTTTATTCATTCCTGCGTACCATTACACAGATGCGCCCTGAGCTTAAGATGACCGCTCGTCAGTTCCGTCAGCGTGTTGGCCAGATTTCTGATCAGCTTGAGCTTGATCAGGGCTTCTTGATGCGTGAGCTTAACGTTGGCTTCTCTGGTGGCGAGAAGAAAAAGGTTGAGATGCTCCAGCTTTTGCTGCTCCAGCCTAAACTTGCCATTCTCGATGAGACAGACTCTGGCCTGGACGTTGACGCACTCTCCGTTGTTTCAAAGGGCATTCAGGCCTATCGCGAGACCTGCGACGGCTCACTGCTCATCATTACTCACAACACCCGCATTCTTGAGCGCCTTGAGATTGACCGCACTCACGTTATGGTTAAGGGTCACCTAGTGGCAGATGGTCCTGCTGACCTCATCAACCAGATTGACCACGAGGGCTTTGAGCGTTTTGAGAACCAGTCTGATGAGGGCGGTGCTAACTAGTGAGCGAGAAGAAGCGATCTGAGGTCGCTGACGTAGACCGCTCGCTCTACGACTTCACCAAGTCTGAAGAGGGTTACGAGCGCTACGATGATGGCCTTACGCCAGAAATTGTGCGTGCTATTTCCGAGAAAAAAGAAGAGCCCGAGTGGATGCTCCAGATGAGGTTGTCGGCCCTGGAAACCTATCACCAGCGCCAGATGGCTACCAACTGGGGACCTTCTATTGCAGGTCTGGATTTGAATCATATCTCCACGTATGTCTCGCCAAAGACTCAGCAGGCAAATAGCTGGGACGACGTACCTGAGGATATTAGGGATACCTTTGATCGCCTGGGCATTCCACAGGCAGAGGCAGAGAGCCTTGCTGGTGTTGGTGCTCAGTACGATTCCGAGATTGTCTATCACAACATGCGTGAGGAAGTTGCTGAGCAGGGTGTTATTTACACCACCATTGAGGACGCTCTGCATGATCCACAGTGGGAGCCTGTTGTTAAAGAGTACTTTGGCAAGCTGATTCCTCCAACAGATCACAAGTTTGCGGCTCTGCACTATGCCGTTTGGTCTGGCGGTTCTTTTGTGTATGTTCCCAAGAATGTCACTCTGGACTACCCACTTCAGAGCTACTTTAGGTTGAACGCTCAAGGTGCTGGCCAGTTTGAGCACACGCTTATTATTGTTGAGGAAGGCGCTGACCTGCACTTTATTGAGGGTTGCTCCGCACCTAAGTACTATGCAGCAAACCTCCATGCAGGAGCTGTTGAGCTCTTTGTTAAGGACGGCGCTCGTCTGCGCTACTCGACCATCGAAAACTGGTCCAAGAACATGTACAACCTCAACACTAAGCGCGCCATCATTGGCAGCAATGCAAAGATGGAGTGGGTCTCGGGCTCTTTTGGTAGCCACGTTTCCTACCTCTACCCTTCTACGATCATGAACGGCGATTCTTCTAACTGCGAGTTCACCGGTATTACGTTTGCAGGCGCTACGCAGGACCTGGATACAGGCTGCAAGGTGATTATCAACGGCTCCAATAACTCGGCAAACGTCGACACTAAATCCATCTCCAAGGACGGCGGCGTCAACACTTTCCGCTCAGCCGTGACCGTTGGGCGCAAGGCAGAAAACGTTCGCGTGGCATTCTCGTGCCAGTCTCTGATGCTGGATAACATCAGCCGTTCCGACACCATCCCAGAGATGGATGTCCGCAATGCAACTGCTCAGATTGGCCACGAGGCAACTATTGGCCGCATTTCTGACGACACCGTTTTGTACCTGATGAGCCGTGGCTGCTCTGAGGCTGAGGCTCGCACCATGGTAGTAAACGGATTTGCAAACCCTGTCTCAAAGGAACTTCCAATGGAGTACGCCGTTGAGATGAACAACCTGATTAAACTTGAGATGGAAGGAGCGATTGGCTAATGGATAACGTTTTGATTAATCGCGCCAACGTTCCTGCAGCTCAGACATGGAACCGTCTACGCGCTAACTCACTGTCAGTTACCGTCCCCAATCATGCTGACGCAGGCACAGTGTACCTGCCTCTACCTCGTCTTTTTGAGCGTATTGAGTGTGGAATGGGTCAGGAGGTTACTAACTACGTAGAGTCTCAGGCATTCAAGTCTGATTTCTACAATGTTCCCGCTCGTACCAAGCGAGAAAATCCTATTGTTGTTGCCGTTTCTGCTGCTCAAAACCAGTGTGCTAACACCGGCATCATTGTGCGCGAAGGTGCTGAGGCTACCGTAGTCATCGCAGCGTTTGCAGGCGATGTTGACGGCGACGCGCCTGCAGGCAGCAACGCGAACGACGACGCGAGTGCTTCCAGCGACGCGCTCCCAACCAGCGCTGCGCTCACCCGCATTGTGGTTGAGGCTGGTGCAAAGCTGCACCTTATTGAGATGCTTGGCGTCAATGAGGGCCAGCAGCACCTTGAAAGCGTTGGCCTTGAGATTCACCAGAACGCTGCTGTTGACGTTAAGCAGTACGCTCTGGGTGGATCAACCGTTGGCCTTGGCCTTACCGCCAACTTAGTTGGCGCTCGAGCTCGCCTGGACCTCAACAATCGCTATCACGCTACTCACGAAGAGACGCTTGATATTAACCACCTGGTACGCATGCGTGGTACCTCTACGCGCGCGCAGCTCACTGAGTCCGGCGTCCTTAACGAGGCTGCTAAGAAGACGCTTCGCGCAACCATCGATCTTGTCCGCGGCGCAAAGGATGCCCAGGGCAACGAGATTGAAACGGTCATGATTCTTGGTGACGACGTTGTCAACAAGACCATGCCTGTTATTCTCTGCGATGAAGACGATGTTGCTGGTAACCACGGCGCTACTATCGGATCCGTCTCCCCTGAGCAGCTTGATTACCTTGCAGCTCGAGGACTTTCTCGCCAGGCTGCTGAACAGCTGTTTATACGCGCTCTCTTTGAAGACGCCATCATTAACGCGCCTGAGGAGATTTCCCACCGCGTGGCTGTTGAGCGTTGCGAGGCTGAGCTGGGCGCAGAAATTGCTCACGACTATGACGAAGCTGCAGCTAGTGACGATGCAGCTGGCAACTCCCTGGCTGCCAGTGATGGCAGGAATTTCGACGCTGAAGTCGATTCCAGCAAAGGTGGTGTCGCGTAATGACCGACGCAGAAGTTGCTCAGATTACCGAAAATCCTTACAAGGCAGATTTTCCAATTCTGGCAGCAAATCCCGAGGTAGCGTATTTGGACAGCGCTGCTACTTCTCAGCGTCCACGCGCGGTCATTGAGGCGCAGTCTGGCTTCTACGAGACCATGAACGCAAACGCGCTGCGCGGATTGTACCGTTGGAGTGTGGAAGCAACCGCAGCTATCGAGGGCGCTCGCGCTTCGATTGCAAAGTTTATTGGTGCTGTCGATAAAAACGGCAAGCCAGAAAGCCAGCAGATTATCTTTACACGCAACACTTCTGAGGCGCTTAATCTGGTTGCTTCAAGCCTTGGTCGCTATGCACTCAAGCCAGGCGATGACGTGGTCATTTCCATTATGGAGCACCACTCCAATATCGTCCCCTGGCAACTGATGTGCGCCCGCCGAGGCGCTCGCCTGCGGGTCATCCCACTGACGCCCCTTGGGGAGCTGGATATGGATGCCTTCCGCAGTCTCCTCTCCGAGCGTACCCGCCTCGTCTCGATCGCCCATGTCAGCAATGTCCTCGGGACGGTCAATCCCGTCAAGGAGATGACACGCATTGCCCATGAGCATGGCATACCGGTCATGGTGGACGGCGCGCAGAGCGTACCCCATTTCGCCGTCGACGTACAGGAACTCGACTGCGACTTCCTCGCCTTCAGCGGGCACAAGGTCTACGGTCCGACGGGTGTCGGCGTGCTTTACGGCAAGGCAGGTCTCCTGGATGCCATGCCGCCTTTCCTGCGCGGCGGCGATATGATCGAGTACGTTACGGAACAGGAGACGACGTTTGCCGAATTGCCGCAGAAGTTCGAAGCGGGCACGCAGAACGTC
>ERZ772909.1609-NODE-1609-length-12228-cov-6.239547_pt1 | contig 12228 bp, 7 predicted proteins | sample MGYA00511137_ERZ772909 | MGnify/ENA primary metagenome ERZ772909 (study PRJEB29015, sample SAMEA2738095) | human oral metagenome | biome: human oral; feature: human-associated habitat; material: saliva | place: China | collected 2270 ... | reverse complement strand
GCCTTGGTGTTAAACGTTTCGGTGGCGAATCTGTATTAGCAGGTAGCATCATTGTTCGTCAACGTGGTACTAAGTTCCACGCGGGTAGCAACGTAGGTATGGGTAAAGACCACACCTTATTCGCAACTGCAGATGGTAAAGTTAAATTTGAAGTAAAAGGCGAGAAAAGCCGTAAATACGTAAGTATTGTTACTGAATAATTTAAAATCTATTCGATTGAAACGCCCTACAATTTTGTGGGGCGTTTTGTCTTTCTTAATTTCACATAAGTGAGAACGCAATGAAACAACAACCTTTACTAGGCTTTACCTTTGCACTTATTGCTGCAATGGCTTGGGGGTCATTGCCTATTGCTTTGAAACAAGTTTTGTCTGTAATGAATGCGCAAACTATCGTATGGTATCGTTTCATTATTGCTGCAGTTTCATTATTGGCTTTACTTGCTTATAAAAAACAATTACCTGAATTAATGAAAGTTCGCCAATATGCGTGGATTATGCTTATTGGAGTAATTGGTCTTACCGGCAATTTTCTATTATTTAGTAGTTCGCTGAATTATATTGAACCTTCAGTTGCACAAATTTTTATTCATTTATCCTCTTTTGGAATGCTCATCTGTGGTGTACTGATTTTCAAAGAAAAATTAGGGTTGCATCAAAAGATCGGACTTTTCTTATTATTAATTGGTTTAGGCTTATTCTTTAATGATCGTTTTGCTGTATTTTCTGGACTAAATCAGTATTCAACAGGTGTCATTTTAAGTATAGGGGGGGCTCTTATTTGGGTCGCTTATGGAATGGCGCAAAAATTAATGTTACGTAAATTTAATTCACAACAAATCTTGCTAATGATGTATTTAGGTTGTGCCATAGTCTTTATGCCGATGGCTGAATTCTCGCAAGTGCAAGAACTCACACCTTTAGCTCTGATTTGTTTTATTTACTGTTGTTTAAATACCTTAATTGGATACGGCTCTTATGCGGAAGCACTTAATCGTTGGGATGTATCAAAAGTCAGTGTTGTTATCACACTTGTACCTCTTTTCACAATCCTATTTTCTCATATTGCGCATTATTTTAGCCCAGCAGATTTTGCGGCACCAGAATTGAATAATATTAGCTATATTGGTGCATTTGTTGTAGTATGCGGGGCAATTTTATCCGCGATTGGACATAAATTATTACCGCATAAAACTCATTAAAGTGCGGTTTATTTTGGAGAAGTTTTAATGAAATTTATTGATGAATCCCTTATTCGAATTGAGGCTGGGGATGGTGGCAACGGTTGCGTAAGTTTCCGTCGAGAGAAATTTATTCCGAAAGGCGGCCCTGATGGTGGCGATGGTGGCGATGGTGGCGATGTATATTTACAAGCCGATGAAAACCTCAATACTTTAATCGATTATCGCTTTAATAAACGCTTTGCCGCAGAGCGTGGAGAGAATGGACGGAGTTCAGATTGTACAGGACGTCGCGGTAAAGATATTATTTTACCTGTTCCCGTAGGAACTCGTGCTATTGATAACGACACCAAAGAAACTTTGGGGGATTTAACCGAACACGGTCAAAAAATGTTGGTAGCCAAAGGTGGTTATCACGGTTTAGGGAATACCCGTTTCAAATCATCAGTAAACCGTGCACCGCGTCAAAAAACAATGGGAACACCGGGCGAAAAACGCGATTTATTATTGGAATTAATGCTACTTGCTGATGTGGGAATGCTCGGTTTACCTAATGCTGGCAAATCCACTTTTATTCGTGCCGTTTCAGCAGCCAAACCAAAAGTTGCAGATTATCCATTTACTACCTTAGTACCAAGTCTCGGTGTTGTGAAAGTAGATGACTCACACAGTTTCGTAGTGGCAGATATTCCTGGATTAATTGAGGGCGCAGCAGATGGTGCTGGGTTAGGAATTCGTTTTTTAAAACATCTAGAACGTTGTAGAGTGCTTATTCATCTAGTCGATATTGCTCCAATTGATGGATCTAATCCAGCAGATAACATAGCTATTATTGAATCTGAACTTTTCCAATACAGTGAAAAATTATCAGAAAAACCGCGTTGGTTAGTATTCAATAAAATTGACACGATAAGCGACGAAGAAGCTGAAGAGCGAGCCAGAGAAATTGCTGAACAATTAGGTTGGGAAGATGACTATTACCTGATTTCAGCGGCAACAGGAAAAAATGTTCCACCACTTTGTCGTGATATTATGGACTTTATCATCGCAAATCCTCGAGAAGCTGAAACACAACAAGTTGCACCTGAAGAAGTGAAATTCAAATGGGAAGATTATCATCAAGAACAACTAGCAGAGCATCAATTTGATGATGACGAAGATTGGGATGATGATTGGACCGAAGAAGATGATGATGAAGGAATTGAGTTCATTTATAAACCTTAAGAAGGCCTAACTTTATAAAAATTAAAAATTTAAAAGCACCTAAACTATTGTTTAGGTGCTTTTATTATATAAAGGAGATACCTTAGATGAAAATTTCTAGTGTTTTACCCGCACTTTAACACTTGGCTTATTATTTTTTACCAATTGTAAGTGGAGACCTCGTATAGGTTTGGCAATTGGTTTCACACTCTCTGGAAGTTTACTTTCTACACGTTGTTTAATTTGTGTTGTAGCATCTACTTTAAAATGAAGTTGACGGCTATGAGCATTTTTCATTTCAGTACGGGTTTTGACACCTTTTACTACAATCTGATTATGCTTAGCATTCACCCCAGTATTAGTTGCAGTTTGTTGTTTTTTCGCATTAACTTCAACTTTTGCATCTGCTTTCACACCAGCAATAGTCCCATTATCCCAATCTTTTTTAGCTGTTTCAGCCCATTTATCTACCGTTGGAACAGAGAGTTTTCCACTGCCATTAGCAGAGAGATTGACACTCACTTCATTCACCTTATTTGCTAGTTGTTCAGTATGAGAATCCCCAGAAATTGTACCGTTTACATGATTTGCATTGACAGAACCGCCCACAAATTTAGCGTTACCACCAGCATTAATTGTCGCTGTATTGGTATTCATAGCAGTTTCCGTATGAGTTTCATTACGAATAACATTTACCGATAAATTTCCACTACCAGATGATGGCGTCCATTTTTGCTCATTAACGCCTCCACCTAATTTTAATCCTACGGATACATCAGTTTTGTTCACATTATCTTTTGCTGCTGTAAGTGATAAATTCCCTTTACCTGCGTTTAAGTTAAGGTTTTGAGATTGAGAATTTACGCCTTGTAAATTCACTCCATTCTGTGCGGTAATATTCACATTCTTGCCATTTACTGAAACGCCAGTATGGGTTTGGCTATTACCAACATTCACACCAACATTAGCGTTAAAGCCAACATTAGATACATCAGCACCAATATTTACACCTAACCCAACAGTTGCTGCCGTATTTTGATTATGATTATTGCCTGCCGTGATATTTACTCGCTTACCAGATAAATTGGCATTTTCTGTAGCCTGTACATTCGTTCCTTGCAAACTTAGCACGCCTTGGGTTTGGACATTCACGTTTTTACCAGAAATAGAGCCCGTTACTGCTTGGCTTTGATTACCTTGGTTACCATTTGCAGACACACTTACATCAATAGATGGTACTGCTGCCCCCGCCGATGGTACAACCATAGCACCGACGCCTAACTTAGCATCAAAACCACCACCAAATTGGTTCTTACTGTTTGTTGCTTGATTAAATTGTGCAGTTTGAGCATTAATATTCACGTTTTCTTTTCCATGAATATTTGCTTGGCTATTTAATTTACCTGTGTTGATGTTTATATTTTTAGCATTAACAGAACCCTGTACTGAATTGCTTTCATGATTACTTGATTGACTGTAATTTGCGCCTACATTAGCGGATACATTAAAACGTTGAAAATCACTCGTATTAGCCGAAACACCAACACTTGCTCCAGCATTCATTTTGTCTGTTGAAGCTTGATTAGCGACAGCAACAAGTTGATGATTTTGTGAGTTAAATTGAGCCGTTTCACCAACATTATATTTCGTTGCATTATCTTGAATATGATTTGCCGTTACATACACATTTTTACCCGCTTGCAATGCTGAAGCATGATGAGTAACACTTGAGGATGTTTCACGCCCACCTTTTGCAGAAAGATCTGCTTGAATGCTAAATACTTTTTTAGTATCAATGCCGGCTGAAACTGTTACTCCTACATTTACATTATTGCCAAAACCATTATGGCTATCCTGTGCGGTAGAATGAACAATATGTTTGGCATTTTCTTGAATATTTCCATTAGCCTGTACTTGCGAACCTTGGTGCTCAATACGATTTGCATTAAGTTGAACATTATTTACAGCGGAAAGCTTACTCACTTGCGCTTTATTATCTACAGATGAATTAAGTGAATGATTCACGCTTGCACCTAAAGTAGCACTAACTTTACTTTCTGTTACAGTACCACTTAAACCGATATTCACCTCGTTTTTCACACTATTTTGGATGGATTCGTTGGAATCTGCTTTCGTAGTGATGTGATCAGCTTGAATAGCTAAATTACCTTTTGCTGCGGCAACTTCACTACCAGAAATCACAACTTTTTTTCCAGTTAAAGAGACGTCCCCACCTTTTAATGTTGAGGCAGTATGCGTCGTAGCTTGGCTATTTTGACTATTGTTATACGCATGCAAACCTACATGGAATTTGCCTTCTGCTTTTACAGCATCAGGCTTTTTATCAATACTGATTTCAGCATCAGAATCAACACTTGGTTTACCTTTACTGTTATCTATATTTAAGTTCGCTGTTAAATGTCCATGCTGGAATGTAGTTTTTAAACTATCAAATCCACCAAAAAGACTGAAACCTGCTTCATTTGAAGATTTTTCAATATGATTAGTCGCACCTTTAATCTCAATACCACTTTTCGCAGCAATATCCAATAAACCTGCAGATTGAACATTTGAGCCTATAATACTGACATTTTTATTAGTAGAAATCTGTAGGTTTGACGCTGATTTAAGTGTTGAACCATGTGCAGTGGAAGTATGTTCATAGCTACTTTTACGAGCTTTAGTTATATCAAAAATCGTACCCTGACGAGCATAATCACTCGATGTTTTATTTGCATGAGCACTATCAATCGTTAGAGAACCAGTATTTCCTTTTACAACACCATTACCACCAGTCACCACTCGGCTACCAGTAATATGGACGCCTCTTTTAGCATCTAATACAGCATCACCTCTTACAGTGAGATCTGAACCATGAATAATCTCAGCATTTCTTCCTGTTCCCACAGTTTTAGAACCAGCTAAGCCTCCCCAGAAACGCATATGGTCATTTAAGCTATAATGTTCCGTTGTTTTTTCTGCATTAAAAGCTAAATTCCCTTCATTTTTAGCTAATAACGCACCATCAATCTTAGCAACCACGCCGATAAGATTAACATCGCCATTGCCACCTAAAACAAGGTCATTTTGTGTTGAAATTTCAGTTGCTGTATAACGTTGAATATGACTATCTTGATTGCTTGTGCCCGTTTTTAAACGAGCCGTTTCATTTTTAAAATCAGCATAAGCTGCTTGAGACTGAGTAGCACTTGTTCCACGTAAAGTTATGCCTTGCTCTCCATAAAGTGCGGTTGTTTTTGCTGAAAGTTTTGCGCCTTCAGTTGTCACTTTACCTTTTGTAGCAACTATATTGATATTGTCGCTTGAGATAGTCGTACGGTGAGTAGTTTCTGTTCTGTTGCTATCCAATTCATTACGATACCAACCACCTTTACTTTGAAACTTGCTGGATTTATTCGCAACAACTGTTTTTTCTGAACCTAAATGAACGCCACCACCATTAATTTGGCTAGTTTTAGCTTGAATATCGGCACCATTAATATTCAATTGATTAATAACATTAATATTGAGCTTATCTGCTTTAATATGTGTCGCTTGATAATTTTCAGAGGTACCACTACGTTCATCACGAACATTAACGGTTCCTACTTTGCCAGATTTACCTGAACTATAACCATCGCCACGACTTACTTTTCCATTTATATTGGCTTTACCGGCGGTAATACTAATTTCTTTTGCGCTTAGCTCTGTTGCTTGAGCTGTAATTGTGGCTCGATCATCCGCAGAATGAATACGAATTCTGCCAGCTTGAATACTACCAACTACTCGCCCATCTAATACTTGCCCTGTTTTTTCTGTTGTGGTGATTTTTAGTGTACCGTTATCTTCTCGAGTAATTTTATTTTTACCCGCAATCACATTTACCCCTTCACTTGCTGAGATTTGACCAGCAACATTTACTTGCGGTGCAATTAAATCAATATCACCACTTGTTGTAATTTTGCCATTGGTATTCAATCCCTTATCCCCGGTAACATCATAACCATTTAAATTTCCAGCCGATACTTGAGGTTTACCAACAACTAAAGAAGCTCTAGGTGTATTTATAAAACCACCACCTTCAACGCTAATACCATTTGGGTTAGCTAATACATAATCAGCCTTATCCCCAAAAACTTCTTGTTTACCTGCAATTTTAGAAGGATTACGACTAATCACTTCATTAAGGATAACTTTTGCAGATTGAGTTTTGAGATTTGGGTTGGCATTAAGATCGCCAGCAAGTTGGGATTTTCCATTTTGACGGGCATTGTTTAAAACAGCACCCGCTTGCTCTACGTTAAATTTATTATATCGGTTATGAGAAAGTCCTGAATTACTTGGATTAGCAATATTGATGATTTCAATATTTTGTTTTTTACTAACTTGAGTGTTACTGTCTGCAACATTAATTTCAGCGAAAGCTGACTGTCCTGCAATACTTAATGTAATGGCGAGAGAAATTTTACTTAATGAGTAAGATTTAGACATATTATTACCTCTAAGATGGAGAATAATTCAAGAGGCACTCTTGTATGGCTACAGTGCCTCTTGCTAGTTATGAGAAGTGTTTGTATTAAAACAAAATCAGAGAAGTTCGACCAGTATTTAAAATCTAGAAAACGTGATCTGTATCACAGGATTAAGATTTTTTATTGATTACATCAGAACAAATAGACAAAATTCGTTGAAATAAAACGTTCTTGCTTTACGCCATCTGATTTACCAAATAATCGTCCAGTTGCCCATTCAAGATTTGCTTGAAATGCTTTACGAGACCAATTTAATCCTATCGCATAAGCAAGTGCTTTTTCACGTTGATCTTCATCAACAGATTTCTGTACGCCTAAATCGAACCCCAAATAAGGCGAAAATGTTCCTATTTTCGTTTGCTTGATCCAAGCAATATCATTATGTGATACAAGATTTTTTTCAGCCGATAGATTTACATCATTTAGACCACGAACACGATTATACCCTGTTAAATCCTCTTGTTTTACCGATGGTAAATAATGCGAACCATATTGCCCGGTGAGCTGATGAGAGTGACGGAAAGTTTCGCTACCTAATGCTTGATAACGATTAAATTTCAGATCCAAGTTCCAACGTTTAAATTGAGATTCAGGTTGCTCCTCTGCTTTATTTTTTCCTTGTTCATAACGAATATCGACAACTAAGTTTCCATTTTCAAATAATTGAAGATGATTGATACCAACAGAAATACTCGAAAGTTTCGGACTTTGTAATTCCAACACTACATCTTCAATACGATGCTTACTATTGAGTTTTTCAAATTGGGTAGAAAATGTAGATATATGGTTTGCACCTCGATGAAAAACATATTCAGCTGAAATTCCAGCTTGAACAGTACGACCATTTTGCTGTAAAGAAAAGTTTTCCAGTATTAAAGGTGATTTAAATTGTGAGAAGGATGCAAAACTACTAAATGTCCAATATCCATATGGTAAAGAATAATGAAGTAACAAAGAGCGGTTAAATTGATAACGGGATTTTAAAGTGTGTGCTCCACTTAAATATAACGTATCGGATAAACCAAACGGGTTTCCAATGTTCACAGCAGCACGCGCTTGCCAACGCCCATAATTTTTTGACGCTCGATCATCTATACCAATAGTTCCTGAAATACGAGAAGTTGGCTCATTACTAAAAGACAATCCTATTTCACCATTTTTAGCGGGTAAAACATCAACGGTCACATTGTTTCCATGTATACGATTCGCTTGATCAAGTGCTTGATCAAGATCTTGCACTTTAAGTGGTTTGCTCAAAACATTTGGTAACAATTGATTTAAATTAAGTTGTTTATCATCACTTTCTAATGCTGCAGTTTTTCCTTCAAAAACATGCAAAGTTAATAAACCTGAGTGATCATCTTCAAATTGGAATGGATTATGAATATATCCCTTATCAATATATTCCTGTGTAAGCTGCTGACTAAGCTGATTCAGTCTTTCCTCATTTATGCACTCTTCTTTCTTTGGTAATAAGTGGTCTGCCTTAACAAGTTTCACGCCCTTGAATTTAATGCCTTGATAATTTAAACAAGCTTTTGAAAGAGAATCGTTTTTTAGTTGTTGAGTAGCAGATTGAAAAGAATGTTGTTGAATCCAACGATTTTGATTCAAAGATTGAAATTCATTGAATTGCTGTTTAGTTTGTTGAAATGATTGAGCCAAATTGTCTGCTAAAACCACAGGTGAAGTAGCAAGTAAAAGAAATGAGAAAGAAAGGTATTTCATATGAGAAAGCTTTATAAAAATTACAGTTTATATTCAGTATATCGGAATCTACCTCTTAATTTAATAAGGGAAGTGCTTATAGCTATAATTAAAACTAACGTTCTAATAATGCTAAAACGCCATTTATACGTTTATAGGTTCAAGATATTGAATCCAGAATCCGATAAAATTTATATAAATGGCGCCTAGTGAGACTTAATCAATTTAAATTCAAAATTGCAATTAGCCTTTATATATCACATCTTACAAGTTAAGCATCAACGATCAAAAATTTCATAATCAGTAAAGAAATAAGCAATTTCACGATTTGCACTTTCTATACTATCTGATCCGTGAACTGAGTTTTCACGCTGACTCAATGCAAAATCTTTACGAATTGTACCTTCTGCTGCAGTTTCTGGATTCGTTGTACCAATCAAAGTGCGGTAATCTTTCACTGCATTTTCTTTTTCAAGAACAGAAACCACTATCGGTGAAGACATCATATAATCAACTAAAGGAGTAAAAAATTCTTTGCCTTGATGCTCGGCATAAAAGCCTTCAGCCTGCTCACGAGTTAAGCGTACCATTTTAGAGGCTATGATTTTAAAGCCATTTTGCTCAAAACGCGTTAAGATCGCCCCAATTAGATTACGCTTTACCGCATCAGGTTTAATAATCGAAAAAGTTCTTTCTGTCATCATATCTCCTTACTTCAATGATTTTGATAACATTAAATTTGCTAAAGTTTGCACACCAATCCCTGTTGCCCCAACAGCCCATAAATCACTACCAGATTTACGATAAGTCGCGGAACAATCAATATGCAACCAATTTTGTTGATAATTTTTTACAAAATACGATAAAAATGCAGTTGCAGTACTTGCCCCCGCCCCAACAGGAACCGAACCAATATTAGCAATATCTGCAAAAGATGAATTAATTTGTGAGCGATGAAAATCTTCAAATGGTAAACGCCAGAAAGGTTCATTTTCTGCTTGTGCTGATTGGAAAAGATTATTCACGAGCTCATCATCCATAGATAATACCGAATGATAGTCATTTCCTACAGCCACTTTTGCCGCTCCAGTTAACGTCGCACAATCAATAATAAAGCTCGGATTTTGGTTATCAGCCTCAATCAATCCATCAGCTAACACCAAACGCCCTTCAGCGTCAGTATTCAGCACTTCTGCTGTCACGCCATTTTTATAAGTAATAATATCGCCTAGTTTAAAAGCATTATTGCTTACCAAATTTTCTGCACAACATAAATACAGTTTCACACGTTGATTTAATCCACGAGCAATCGCGAAACCTAATGCTCCAGTTAATAATGCAGCCCCGCCCATATCAGTTCGCATTGTACTCATTCCATCACTTGGTTTAATGCTGTAGCCGCCACTGTCAAAAGTAATCCCCTTGCCAACTAAACAAGCTAACACTGGCGCATTCGGATCTTGTGTTGGATTGAAATCAAGTTGCAACATGGCTGGCAAGTTCGCAGAACCTTTACCCACAGTCCAAATTCCATGATAACCTCGTTGCTCAAGTTCCTCACCAGAAATAATCTTAAAATTTACCGCACTTTTTTCATTATAAATGTCTGCTTGGTTTAAGATAAATTCAGCAGCACGCTCCGCTAATTTAACTGGCGTTAAACTTTGTGCTGGTTCATTAATAATTCCACGCACAAAATCACTGCATTCGATACGCGCTAATAATTCATCTTGTAGATCATGATCCAAATGAGGAAACTCAATCCCGTAATCTTGTTTTGCGGTATAAAAACCTTGATAAAACGCCCAGCAAAATTCCAAATTCCATTCTTCACCAATCAACTCCACATCTTTAATCCCCTGTCCACGTAATTTACGTGCAGCTTGTTGAACTAAAGTGCGGTCAGTTTTTTCATTATTTTTTAAATGAATCGTAGCTTTATTAGAGTCAAAGCTCAAAATAGCATTTTTTCCCCAAGCGTCAGAGGCTAACGAATTTGAAATCGTGATTTGCATATCTTCCCCATACATAAAACAAAAAAGGATTAAAAAACTATACCAGTTTTATACCTAATTTCACATCATTCAATCATGAATAACAAGCATTTTACAAATATTTAAGGTAGAATCTACCAAATTTAAGTTTGCACATGCTTTTATTCGTATGATTCAAGAAAAACATCTAACGTTTACAATTAACCTCTTAGTTTCTCTATTTTTCTTAACCGTTTTAATCATTCCAAAGGGTTATAACTATGCGCCAATAATATTAAGCGCAATTGGATTGATTTATTTCATACCATTAAAGAAAAAACTATCTTTTAGCTCTGAAGATAAAAAACTGATTTTTTCTTTTTTATTTTATTTCTCCACATTCTTATTATCTATCATTATCAATAAAGATGGGATTAGAGAAATAGATAATCCAAGCCGACTTCTTTTATTCATTCCTCTACTACTTTTATTCAAAAACTTTCCAATAAAAAGGAAAACAATTTTATATACAATTCCTTCTAGTGCATTAATTACTGGATGTGTTGCGTTATTTCAGAAGTTTGCATTAGGATATGAAAAACCATTTCCCGAAACAATGCACATACAAATGGGTGATATCGCCATATCTTTAGCAATATCAAGTCTTATTATTAGTATCTATTTTTCTATAAAAAAAGAATATAAATCAGCACTATTCGGAATGATTGGTCTGATACTAGCTGTAAGTACTAGTGCGCTATCTGGGGCTAGAGGTGGATGGATTGGCCTCCCTATTGTATTTTGTATTGTTTTAGTTCTATATAGAAAATATATTAATAAAAATTTAATTCTATCTTTATTTATACTAACCACCCTGGTGGTTTCTACATTACTTTCAAGCTCTAAATTTGGAATTGAGCAACGTTATAATGAAGCAAAATCAGATATCATTAATTACTTTGAAGAAAGTAATAAAGATACATCCTTAGGGGCTCGCTTTGATATGTGGGAAAATGCATTAATTGCTATTAAGGAAGCACCTATATTTGGCCATGGTAGTGAAGGATACAACCAATTTAGAGATCAACAAGTTAGCTCAGGACAAATGGCTAAAACAACTTTAGGCTTTAAAAGTTTACATAACCAATATTTAGAATCCTGGGTGAAACGAGGGGTAATTGGATTTATAGGATTAATTTTAGTTATTCTAATACCATTATTTTTCTTTATTAAAAATTTAAATACTGAAAATTTAGAAATAAAATGCATTACTATCCTAGGAGTTACACATATCATTTCTCACCTATTCTTTTTCACGAGTCAATCATTTTTAGCCCATAATTCAGGTAATATATTTTATTTTTTTACTTGCCTTATATTTTATTGTCTAATTAAACGAAAAAAACTTAAATAATAAGATATCCTGTATTATCCTCTTTTAGTTTATTTTGATTAAGGTTTCTATTACACAAGTACAATGTTACCGTCTGACGAAGTCCTTGTTCAAAGGTTATTTGTGGTTGCCAACCCAATTCTGCATGAATTTTAGAACAATCCAATGAATATCGCACATCATGCCCAGGTCGGTCTTTGACAAAAGTCATTAAATCTTCGTAATACTTAATGTGATTAG
>ERZ772909.1601-NODE-1601-length-12257-cov-2.752008_pt1 | contig 12257 bp, 12 predicted proteins | sample MGYA00511137_ERZ772909 | MGnify/ENA primary metagenome ERZ772909 (study PRJEB29015, sample SAMEA2738095) | human oral metagenome | biome: human oral; feature: human-associated habitat; material: saliva | place: China | collected 2270 ... | reverse complement strand
CTGGGACTCATTCCGGGAGCTGTAGGAGCATTCTTATCCAATATTCCCATTTTGAGTGTAGGTTTACCGGCTATTTTATCTTTTTATTTTGACTGGTTCTCCGGAGCCATGCAGGCATTCATCTTTACCATGCTGACGATCATGTATATTGCCAATGCAGCGGAAGGATAGATACTTCTGAAAATAAATACTTGAGAAAATACATACTGCATAGAGATAAATATTATGGAAGGATAAGTCGGCGAAAGATAAATACTGCAGAAGAATAAATCTTGCAGAAGAAAATTTAATTTAAAATAAACAGGACACATGAGAGCCTGTTTAGTATAGGAAATGAATTTCTAGGAGGAAAACAATGAGTGATTTTCAATTTTTGGCAAAAGGTATTGCATTAGCAGGTTGTGGAATCGGTGCAGGAGCAGCATTGATTGCCGGTATCGGACCCGGTATTGGAGAAGGTAACGCCGTAGCAAAGGCTCTGGAAGCAATCGGAAGACAGCCGGAGTGCAAGAGTGATGTTACTTCCACCATGCTCCTCGGTTGTGCTATCGCAGAGACCACAGGTATCTACGGTTTCGTTACCGGTCTTCTTTTAATCTTCGTTGCACCCGGAATGTTCATGAACTTCCTGGCATAATAGGATGATTTTCCTAAATAGAAGATAGAAAGGAGAAAAAGGATGGAATCGCAACAGTTGGTAACCATCATACCGTGGACCTTCATTGCCCAGATTTTGAACCTTTTTATTCAAGTATATCTGATTAAACGCTTCCTCTTTAAGCCGATTAACGAGGTTTTACAGAAGAGACAGAAGCTTGCGGATCAGAATATTGAAGAGGCAAAGAAAGCAAAGGAAGATGCGGAAGCCGTAAAGGCGGAATATGAGAGCAGCATGTCCGATGCAAGAGGAGAAGCCAGCCGTATTATTGAAGACGCAAAGAAGGATGCAGGCATCCGTGCGGAGGAAATGATTAAAGAGGCACAGGCTGAAGCCAGCTCCATCAAGGCAAAAGCGGAAGCGGACATTCGTCTGGAAAGAAAGAAAGCTTTGAATGAAGTGAAGGACGAAATCGGAAGCCTCGCTATGGACATTGCCGGTAAAGTCGTGGAGAAGGAAATCCACGAAGATGATCATAAGGCTTTAATTGATGAATTCTTACAAAATGTAGAGGAGGCATCATGAATCAGTCGTCCGCTTTGTATGGGAAGAGCTTTTATGACTTAGCAAAGGAAGAGAAGATTACGAAGGAAGTTCTGGAGGAAATGGAGCTTGTGAAGGCTCTTTTCCGGGAAAATCCCGATTATATCCGTCTTTTGCTGGAGCCGTCTATTCCTAAGAAGGAAAGACTATCTCTTTTAGATCAGGCTTTTTCGGAAGACTTACAGCCTTATCTTTTAAACTTTTTAAAGGTTTTATTGGAAAAGGGCTTACTCAGGAGCTATTCCGAGTGCTACAAAACATACAAAAAGCGATATCAAGAGGATGAGGGAATTACCGATGCTCTTGTGGTCAGTGCTGTAGCTTTAAGTGAAGAGCAGAAAGCGGCTTTGATTACAAAGTTGGAGAAGCTTTGTCAGAAGAAGATTATCCTGTCGGAGAAGATTGACCCCGAGGTTTTAGGGGGACTCAAGGTGGAAGTCGACGGAAAGACCTTAGACGGTACCGTTTCCGGCAGATTAAAAGAGATACGGAAAAATGTAAATGAAGTAGTCTTGTAAAAAGGATGGGCATAGAATGGAATTAAAACCAGAAAAAATATCCGAGGTCATTCGAAGCCAGATTAAATATTACCAAAATGCTATCGTACAAAACGAAACCGGCACCGTTCTTACGGTTGGTGACGGTATTGCCAGAGTTTCCGGCCTTACAAACTGTATGGCGGGTGAGCTTCTGGAGTTTAGTGACGGTACTTTCGGTATGGCGCAGAACTTGGAAGAAACCAGTGTTTCCGCTGTCCTTTTCGGTTCCGATGTGGGAATCAAGGAAGGCCAGAGTGTAAAGCGTACAGGAAGAGTTGTTTCTGTACCGGTTGGCGAGTCTCTGATTGGCAGAGTAGTGAATGCCATCGGACAGCCTATTGATGGAGCAGGCCCCATTGAGAGTACGGAGTTCCGTGCTGTAGAAAGTCCTGCACCCGGCATCATCAAAAGACAGCCGGTTAAAGAGCCTTTACAAACAGGAATCAAAGCTATTGACTCGATGATTCCTATCGGAAGAGGACAAAGAGAGTTGATTATCGGTGATAGACAGACCGGTAAGACAACCATTGCAATCGATACCATTATCAACCAGAAGGGGAAGGATGTAATCTGTATCTATGTTGCCATCGGACAGAAGAGATCCACGGTTACCGCTCTTGTGAATGAATTGAAGGATGCCGGTGCTATGGATTATTCCATCGTTGTTGCGGCAACCGCTTCCGAACCGAGCCCCTTGCAGTATATCGCACCGTATGCGGGCTGCGCGATGGGCGAGTATTTCATGCATCAGGGAAAGCACGTCCTGATTATTTATGATGATTTGAGTAAGCACGCTGTAGCATATCGTGCAATTTCCCTTCTGATCAGAAGACCGCCAGGAAGAGAAGCTTATCCCGGAGACGTTTTCTATCTGCATTCCAGACTCTTAGAGAGAGCGGCTAAGCTTTCCGACGAGCTTGGAGGAGGATCCCTTACGGCACTTCCGATTATTGAGACACAGGCAGGAGATGTATCGGCCTATATTCCGACTAACGTGATCTCCATTACAGACGGACAGATATTCCTCGAGACCGAGCTTTTCCATAGCGGAATCATGCCGGCGGTTAACCCCGGTATCTCCGTATCCCGTGTAGGAGGAAATGCGCAGATTAAGGCTATGAAGAAGGTTGCCGGTACCTTGAAGCTTGTTTACTCTCAGTTTAGAGAGTTACAGTCCTTCGCCCAGTTCGGATCTGACCTAGATCAGGATACCAAGCAAAGACTGGCGCAAGGTGAACGTATCGTGGAAGTACTGAAGCAGGGCAAGGGTGATCCCGTTCCTGTAGAAAAGCAGGTAGCTATCCTCTACGCCGTAGTACACGGTATTTTAAGCAAGGTGGAAGTAAAGGATATCAAGAAGTACGAAGAAGAGCTGTATCATTTCCTTGATTCCGATGCAGAGGCGGTAAATGCTATGCAGGCTATCGTAAGTACCGGAAAGCTGGAAGAGGATACGGAGAAGAAGTTAAATTCTTCCTTGGAGCGTTTTACAGAGGAATTTTTAAAGAGACTGTAGAAGTAGAGATAAAAGGAGAAAAACATGGCTGCAAATATGAAGTCCGTGAAACTCCGTATTAAAAGCATTCAAAACACAATGCAGATTACCAAGGCAATGGAACTCGTAGCTTCTTCCAAGTTAAGAAGAGCGAAGGAGAGGGCGGAGAATACGAAGCCGTACTTCCAAACCCTGAAGAAAACCTTGTCGGAAATCGCAAACGGCAACACAGACTTTTCTTCTCCCTATGTGAAGAGAAACGCATCGGAAAAATGGTGTTATGTGTTGATTGCCGGTGACCGAGGCATGGCGGGAGGCTACAATGCGAATCTTTTCCGTGCCCTTGAGGAAGAAGTGAAGGGAAAGGATTTCGCTTTATTTCCCTTAGGAAAGAAAGCCCTTGAGTATGGAAGGCAGAAACACTACAGCATTGTGAATGAAAACTATAGTTTGGTGGGAGAACTGAATGTCTCCGATACCTATGCCATAGGAAAAGAACTCTGTAAAGCCTACCGTGAAGGGGAGTTTGGACATATTGTTCTTTTGTATACAGACTTTATTTCCATGATGAGCCAGAAGGTAGACAGCCTTTCCCTCCTGCCCCTTTCAGACCTGAAAGAGGAGAGTGAAGAAGAGGCGAAGGCAATCCGAAACTTGATTCTTTATGAACCGAGTGGAGAGGATGTTTTTAATGCGATAGTGCCGGAGTATCTTGCCGGACTCGTCTATAGCGGTGTTTGCACTTCTGTCGCCAGCGAACTTGCGGCAAGAAGAACTGCAATGGAAGCGGCTACGGACAATGCCGGAGAGATGATTGATAAATTGAGCCTATTCTATAACAGAGCCAGACAGGCAAGTATTACCCAGGAAATTACGGAAATTGTTGCCGGTGCGGAAGAGTTATAGGATAGCTAAAGGAGAAATACATGACAGAGAAACATGTAGGAAAGGTCATACAGGTCATGGGCGCCGTTCTGGATATTCGATTCCAGGAAGGCGAACTGCCGGCCCTCTTAAATGCTATCTCCATTCAGCTTAACGGACAGGAGCTGATTTGTGAGGTTGCACAACAGTTGGGGGACGACACGGTTCGCTGTGTTGCCATGAGCTCAACGGATGGCCTTGTACGAGGAACAGAAGCAGTCGACACGGGTAACCCCATTACGGTACCTGTTGGAGACGGCTGCTTAGGAAGAATTTTTAATATTTTGGGCGAGCCTGTTGATGAGAAGCCGGCTCCCGAAACAGAGGAAAGATGGGCGATACATCGTCCGGCTCCTTCCTTTGAAGAGCAGACTCCCGCAACAGAAATCCTGGAGACAGGTATTAAGGTAGTTGACCTCATTTGCCCCTATGCAAAGGGTGGTAAAATTGGTCTCTTCGGCGGTGCGGGTGTAGGAAAAACCGTTTTAATCATGGAGTTAATCCACAATGTCGCAACAGCACACGGCGGTATTTCCGTATTTACCGGTGTAGGAGAGCGTACCCGTGAGGGTAACGACCTCTACGGCGAAATGAAGGAAAGCGGCGTTTTGGATAAGACTGCCCTAGTTTACGGACAGATGAATGAGCCGCCCGGAGCAAGAATGAGAGTCGGACTTTCCGGCCTCACTATGGCGGAGTATTTCCGTGATGTGAAGCATCAGGACGTACTACTTTTCATTGACAATATTTTCCGTTTTACTCAGGCCGGTTCAGAGGTTTCCGCACTTCTTGGAAGAATGCCTTCTGCCGTAGGATATCAGCCGACTCTTGCAACCGACATGGGTGCTTTACAGGAGCGTATCACTTCCACAAAGCAGGGTTCTATTACTTCCGTTCAGGCGGTTTATGTGCCTGCGGATGACTTAACAGACCCGGCTCCCGCAACAACCTTTACGCACCTTGATGCGACGACCGTACTTTCCAGAGATATCGCAAGTAAGGGTATTTATCCTGCAGTGGATCCTCTGGATTCCACCAGCCGTATTCTTACTCCGGAAGTTGTCGGAGAAGAGCACTACCAGGTAGCAAGAGGCGTACAGCAGGTTTTACAGCGTTATAAGGAATTACAGGATATCATCGCCATCATGGGTATGGATGAGCTTTCCGAAGAGGATAAGATCACCGTTTACCGTGCGAGAAAGATTCAGAACTTCCTGTCTCAGAGCTTCTCCGTAGCGGAGCAGTTTACAGGACTCGAAGGAAAGTATGTTCCTCTTAAGGAAACCATTCGCGGCTTTAAGATGATTCTGGACGGAGAATGCGACGCTCTTCCCGAGTCTGCATTCCTCTTGGTAGGAACGATTGAAGAAGTCTTTGAAAAAGCAAAGAAACAGTAAGGAGGGACGCTTATGGCAATGTTCCCGTTAGAGATTGTTTCTATGGACGGAGAAAAGTTCAAGGGAGAAGTGGAGAGACTGAGCCTTCGCAGTATCACCGGAGATTTAGCCATTATGGCACACCACATTAACTACTGCACTGCAGTGGGGATGGGAACAGCCAAGGTCATTCTTCCGGACGGCACCGAGAAAAAGGGCGCCTGCATCGGCGGTATGCTTTCCATGATGGATAACCACTGCAGATTGATTCCGACCACCTTCGAGTGGAGTGATGAAATCGATGTGGAGCGTGCAGAGCGCGCTAAAGCCAAGGCCGAAAAGCGCATCGAGGAGGAGAAATCCGAAGAAGCGCGGGTTCGTGCACAGGCTAAGCTCTATAGAGCTTTGATTCGTTTACAAACAGCAGAGAAATAAAATGAAGAACTGCGGGGGGATTTTTCCTCCGCAGTTCTTTTTTTAAATCTCGCTAATCAGGCAATATCCTTTTTCTTGTTCTTTATTGATAATATATATTTTTTCAGTTCCAAATGTGCTTTGATAACGAAATCGTGGCTCCTCATTGCATAAGTTTTCCAGTTTATTTCTTAAATGATCATCTTTTGGGAGCATGTCGATTAGGTTCAAAACTCTATCCTTTACATCTTTGTCTGACTGTATTGTGAAAAAGCTATCTTGGCTTTTTATGATAGAAAAGAATTGATCTGGCATAGCTTCCGGAGAAAGTGTAAAGGAATAAATGTCCAGACGGTCGTTTCCAAAGCCTCTTTCACTGCGATATTCAATAGTTTTGTTGCTTTCCTTTCCTTTTAGCTCTTTTAAATCATCCTCTATTTGCAGAAAGTGGCCAGCAGGCTTTAGTGCAATTAGAAAAAGACAAACTGCTAATAGAAGATAGAAGAGAAATCTTAGTTTCAGTAAATTTTTGTTAGCCATTGATTTGAATCCTTATTTTAACAGCGTAAGTTTTCACTTAGAAAGCGAGGGACGGAAATGAATGTGAAAATAGTAATACAAGCACAATAATTGCTGACATAACATGATTAAATGATTTTTTTCATGAAATCCTCCTGATGTATTTAGTGTCATTATGTTATCCATATAAAAAAATTATATCAATACTATTAATGTAAAAACAACTATAGCTGGAATTATAGGTGGTGGAGGTCTTGGGAATTTAGCAGTAGTTGAGGGATTTCAAAGAGGTAACTATAAATTAATGTATTTATTTAAAGATATAACTTAAATCAAATTACTTTAAGGAGATAGAATAGAATAAAGACATAGTTTTTCGGCGTATTAATTTATGCTATTATAAATAATATGGAATATTTATCATGAGGCAGAACAACGAAAGGCATACTTTCTAATGTTAAAATGCAATCCGCTTAGTCGGAATTTTTTTAAGAATAATACTTTGAATCTATTTATGGCGGTGCTGGGGACGAGTGTTTTATCTTTGGCGATTCTTTCTGTACCGCAGCTTTTTCAGATTTTAATTGATTACTTATCGGGAAGTAGGGAATATTCTTTAAGGGGGATTATTCTTCTTACTGCCGGTATTTTTTTGATGGAGTTCTTTTCCGCTATAGCGACCTATTTTTTTAGAACAAAATTCAGTACTAAAGCGGTCTTACAGTACCGAAACTTTGCCTGTGATTATTTATTGAAAAAGAAGGTTGCGGATTTTTATTCTTCAAATAGCTCTGTATATCTTTCCGCATTAAGTAATGATCTCATGAAAATAAAAGAGCAGTTTCTCGATCAGATTCCAATTATCACACAAATTATTTTCTGCGGTATCGGTGCTATTATCGTGATGCTTCGTTACAACGTCTTTTTAGCTTGTATGTCTTGCGTCCTTTCCCTCATTCCTTTTTTTGCGGCTGTGTATTCCGGAAAAAATATGGGAGAGCTTGAGGACCGCTTATCAACTAGGAATGCGGAGTATCTCGCTTTTTTAAAAGACTTTTCCATCGGTTTTACCATTATTAAAAGCTATAAGGTGGAAGCCATTTTTTCGAAACTCCATGGAGCGGTTAGCGAAAAAACAGAAGAAACGATGTTGAAACGGGAAAGGTGCGTCGAAAAGGTAAATTACTTTGCGGCCATTTCAGGTTATATCACAAGGCTTTCCATTCTCTTTCTTTCTGCTTATATTGCATTTACAAGACAGAGTATTTCCATAGGGACTGTGATTGCTTTTTCACAACTTATACACTACCTTATTGATCCGCTAAGTTCGCTTCCATCTATGCTTACGGAAGCAAAGGCTGCGTATAGACTTACGGATAAGCTGTGGGATACGATAAAAAGTGAGGAAGAGTCTCGAAATACTCCGGAGAACAATAGAGTAAAAGAAGAACAAATAGCGAAGATTCAAAGCGCTATAGAAGATAAAAAAATAGTAGAAGAACGAGAGATAAGAGTGCAAAAGCAAAGTCCGGATGAATTGATACCTTCCCTTCGCGGAGAGATTCTCTTTAATCAGATTTACTTCTCCTATTCGGAAGGAAAAGAAGTGCTGAAAGGTTTAAACTTACGGGTCAAAGAGGGAGAAAAGCTGGTTCTTCTCGGGACTTCCGGAAGCGGAAAGTCCTCCATTTTGAAAATCCTTATGGGCATGGAAAGAGCACAGTCCGGGACAATTAGCATTGGCGGGCAGGACACTATGGATTTGGGAGAAGACAGGATTTTCAAGGAAATCTCCTACATTCAGCAGGAGGTCTTTATCTTTGACGGAACAATTCGAGAGAATATCTGTCTTTTTCAGAATTACCGGGAAGAGGAGCTACAGTCCGTGATAGAGCGGGCAGGACTTGGGAATCTCGTAAAGGAAAAGGGCTTAGACTATCTATGCGGAGAAAACGGGGCAGCCTTGTCCGGCGGAGAGAGGCAGAGAATCAGTATTGCGCGAAGCTTGCTTCGGAAAACGCCCATTTTACTTGCGGACGAAATTACGGCTTCCTTGGATAAGGAAAATACTTATCGGGTCTTGGATACTTTGCTAAACATTGAAAATACAACGGAAATTCTGGTTCTTCATGACTTGGACAGCCGGATTTTAAGCCGTGTGGACAGAATATGTGTATTAAAGAACGGAAAAGTTGAGGAAGAAGGGAACTTTACGGAGCTATTGGAGAAAAAGGGCTATTTCTATGCCTTGTATCATGTGGAGGCGGAATAAGGCTACAGCTTAGGAATTAAAAAATAAGAAAACACTTAAGATAGTCAGAGAAGGGAGTTTGGAATGGCGTTAGGGGAGGGGTTGTTTGATATCAGCTACTTGGCTGTGCTACTAACTTTGAGCTTTGCTTTTTATGGTGCTGAATATTTTTAAGCATGAAGCAGGATAAAATACTTAGGATTTCAAGCATGCTATTGGGATAACATAAACTCCATCGTCTCGTTTATAAGCATATTCCGTTGCTGTTATAATGAGTTTAAGGTCAGGCAATCTTAAAGGAACTTGCTTTTCCTTTTCGTTATAGACAGATATTCGTTGTTCTATTTCACACAGATGCTTTGCGCCCATATCAATTTCTTTACTTCCAAGCTTAAACTCAATTAAAGCATAACGACCATCTTTAAGATGAAGAACGGCATCAGCTTCCAGTCCATAGCGGTCATGGTAGTATGAAACTTCTCCATTCAATCCGGATGAGTATATTTTTAAATCTCGAATACACAATGATTCAAATAGAAAGCCTAATGTTTTAAAATCGCTATTAAAGTAATCCGGACTTAAGCCTAAAGCGGCAACAGCTATAGAGGGGTCAACAAGGTTACGTTTGTTGCCCGCTCTGATTGCATCCCTAGACCTTATGGCAGGACACCAAGCGGGAATTTCGTCTATAATGTAGAGATCTTCCAAATCATGAAAATAGTCATAGAATGTCGGTTTTGATATTTCTGTAGTGGATGTGAGATCCGCATAGATTGTTTTTGTCTCTGCCAAGGTGCAGATGTTTCGAGAGTATGATCGAAGTAAACGCTCTGCCCAAAGTGGATTTCTTTTTGTTTGGCTTATAGTTGAGATATCACTATGGCATGTTTGATAAAATAAATCTGATGCGATAGAAAGCGCAACTTCTTTATTTTCTACATCGATACTTTGAGGCCATCCTCCTCGACAAATGGCATAAATCAAATCATCAATATTTATTTTTGACTCCTCCCACTCAATGGATTTTCCATTGAAGAGATCTAGGAGAGATACATTTCCTGACGATTCTCCACTTTCATAAAGACTCATAGGAAACATTCTCAGAGTGGATATTCTTAATGTCCCCGTATGGGGTGTATCCACCTTCTGAGAAGAGGAACCGGTAAGGATGTATTGACCCTTAAGCCCGGTGTCATCAATATCTTTTCGTATTGCCCCCCAAATTTTAGGGGCGTCTTGCCATTCGTCAAAAAGCCTTGGCCTCTCTCCAAGCAATAATTTAGAGGGAATATTTTCTGCGACGCTCAGGTATTTTTCTCTGTTATCTTCGTCTTGAAACTCAATATAGCTCTTAGAAAAATGCTTTCCTGTGGTCGTTTTTCCGCAACCTTTAGGACCTACTATAAGAGTGGCACCAAAGGCCTTGAGTTTTAGCTGTAGTGCTTCATCCGTTATTCTGTCTCGATACGTTTTTTTCTTCTTTTTCATAGTTGGTCTCCTCAAGTTCAATTATAGTTTACTTGGAAGCTAATATCAAATTAAATTAACATATTTGTGCAAATTTATTTAACACATTTGTCTAATTTTATTTAACATATTTGTGAAATTCGAGTTAACAGATTCGTGCTAAAGTCCTGCTTTTTCCCTCTCCTCTTTTTTGCTATAATATATTGATTATATCATTTTATTATCTTTATGGACGCTTATCGTGTGCAGTGTATGCGGTATCTCGTCTATAACGAGTTTCATGCGAGAAAAGCACAGTATCTCGTTTTTCCCATCATCAAAACAGAAAAGAGCGGTATATGGACAAGAACAATTTATTCCGAAGAATTCCGAAGGTGGACATCCTTTTGGAAGAGGGGAAAGTACTGGATTTAATTCAAGACTACGGGCTTTCCTATGTGACCGATAAGGTGAGAGAAGCTGTCGAGGAGATACGGGAAGAAATCAAACTACTGTCTCCCTCCGAAGAAAATAGAGAAGACGAAATTCTGCGCAGAATTGACCATATTGAGGATGCGATAGCGGAGCACGTGGAGCAGGGAATCGAGCTGAAACTTCGCCCTCTTTTAAACGGAACCGGAACGATATTACATACGAATCTCGGCAGAGCACCGCTAAGCCACAAGATTTCTACCGAGCTTGCGACGCTGCTTTCTTCCTATTCGAACCTCGAATATAACTTGGAAGAGGGAAAGAGGGGCGAGCGCTATTCTCACATGAAGGATATGCTTTGTAAAATCACCGGAGCGGAGGATGCTATGGTGGTGAACAACAATGCGTCTTCTGTGCTGCTCATTCTTTCCACTCTGGCTAAGGGCGGGGAAGTTATTGTCTCTCGTGGAGAGTTAATTGAAATAGGGGGGAAGTTCCGGATTCCCGATGTTTGCGCGCAGTCCGATGCGGAGATGGTGGAGATTGGAACGACAAATAAGACTCATCTATCCGATTATCAAGAGGCAATTACGGAAAACACGAAAGCTTTTTTAAAAGTGCATACCAGTAACTACCGTATCATGGGATTTACGGAGTCGGTGGAAGCAAAGGATTTAAAGGCGCTGTCCATGGAGCACAATATTCCTATCATCGAAGACTTGGGCTCCGGTGTGTTATTGCCTCTGGAAAAGTATGGAATCCGCCATGAGCCGATGGTGCAGGAAGCCATTGAATCCGGTGTAGACATCGTCTGCTTTAGCGGAGATAAGCTGCTTGGCGGACCACAGGCAGGTATTATAATAGGTAAGAAAAAATATATAAATATGATGAAGAAGAATCCGCTGACAAGAGCTCTCCGAATTGATAAGTTTACGGTAGCGGCACTTTCCATGACGCTTAGAGAGTATCTTCATATGGAGGGGATTGAAGAGCGGATTCCGGTTTTGAAAATGCTTTCGGAAACGGCTCCTTCTATAAAGGAAAGAGCGGAGCAGCTCTTGGACTTGTTCCGGAAAAATCATATCCGAGGAGAATGCTCGATTCGGCCTTGTGAGTCCCAAGTAGGTGGCGGATCTCTCCCGGATACCTATATGGATAGCTATGCTCTATGTTTCCACCCGAGACATATTTCAGTACCGGAGCTGGAGAAGAGACTGCATTTTACAAAGGAGCCCTTGATCGGAAGAGTTATGGAGGACGATTTCTGGATTGACCTTCGCACGATTCGGGAAGAAGAATTAGAAAGAGTAGTAGAGAGTATGCAGGAGGCTTTAGAGTGAAACACATTATCATCGGTACAGCGGGACATATAGACCATGGAAAGACAACGCTGATTCGGGCGCTGACCGGGAGGAATACGGACCGCTTAAAGGAAGAGCAGGATAGAGGCATTACGATTGAGCTGGGCTTTACCTGGTTTGATTTGGAAGAGAATTTACGCTGCGGCATCATTGATGTACCCGGACATGAGAAGTTTATTCAGCAAATGGTTTCCGGTGTCGTGGGGATGGACATGGTGCTTGTGGTTGTGGCTGCCGATGAAGGCATCATGCCGCAGACAAGAGAGCATCTGGATATCCTTGAACTTCTGGGCGTGAGC
>ERZ772909.1600-NODE-1600-length-12262-cov-89.553289_pt1 | contig 12262 bp, 8 predicted proteins | sample MGYA00511137_ERZ772909 | MGnify/ENA primary metagenome ERZ772909 (study PRJEB29015, sample SAMEA2738095) | human oral metagenome | biome: human oral; feature: human-associated habitat; material: saliva | place: China | collected 2270 ... | reverse complement strand
ACGCGTTATCGACCCCTTCTACCGCATTCTCGGCACCGAACAACAAGGCACCGGCTTGGGGCTGTCCATTGCAGACACCATTGTCAAACGCCATCAAGGCCGTCTGAAACTGGCCGACAGCCGACGCTTTGACAGCGGCTTGCTGATTATTGCCGAGTTGGATAAAAAGACGCTTTAAATGATTGACCCGCTCAAATTGGTTTATCTAGCTTTAATCCGATGAATCAAAACGCTTTAAAACCAAAGGCCGTCTGAAAATGACTTTTAGACGGCCTTTTTATATTTTGGAGCAACCCTCATTCATTCCTCACAAATACGGCTGCAAGGTTTGGCGGAGGATTTCCATATCGGTAATTTCGGTGATATTGGCTTTGCCCAAGTATTCCAAGCCGACAAAACGCATGATGCCGCTGCTGACTTTTTTGTCGTGGCTCATGTGTTCAATCCATTTTTCAAATGAAAAAACAGGCGGCGCAGACGGGAGGGAGGCGGCTTCCATTAAAGCGGCAATACGATCGGTATCGGCTTGTTGGGTTTTACCCAAAATTTGCGACAAACGGGAAGCAAGGACGCAACCGGCGGCAACGGCTTCGCCGTGCAACCATACGCCGTAGCCCATTTCGGCTTCGATGGCATGGCCGAAAGTGTGGCCGAGATTAAGCCATGCGCGGATGCCCTGCTCGGTTTCGTCTTGGGCAACAATATCGGCCTTCATTTTGCAGCAATGGTAAACGGCTTCTGCCATTTTTTCTTGGTGTTGCACCATCAGGTCGGCCATATTTTCTTCCAACCAAGCAAAAAATTCGGCATCGCCCAATGCGCCGTATTTGATGACTTCGGCTATACCTGCGGAAAGTTCGCGTTGCGGCAGCGTTTGCAGGGCGGTCAAATCGGCCAGCACGGCTTGCGGCTGGTAGAACGCGCCAATCATATTTTTACCGAGCGGATGGTTGATGGCAGTTTTACCGCCGACCGAGGAATCGACCTGGCTGAGCAATGTGGTCGGTACTTGGATAAAAGGTGCGCCGCGCTGATAAGTCGCCGCGGCAAAGCCGACCATATCGCCTATCACACCGCCGCCCAAAGCGATTAAAGTGGTTTTACGTTCGGCACGGTTTTGCATCAGACCATCGTAAATCAGGTTAAGCGTCTGCCAGTTTTTATATTCTTCGCCGTCGGGAAGGATGATGCTGAAATGCGGCACGCCCAGTCTGTCTAAGGCCGTCTGAAGCTGTTTGAGATAAAGCGGCGCAACGGTTTCGTTGGTAATGATGGCTGCTTTTTTGCCTAAATAGGGCTGAAGCAGCGTATCTGCCTGCTCAATCAGTTTATGCCCGATAAAGATGGGGTATTGATGGGACGGGGTTTGGACAGTCAGTGTGCGCATGGTGTTCCTTTGCAAAGCGTGTTTATTCGCCTAAAGCCTGTATCAGGCGTTTGAGCGTTTTGTGACAGCTGTCGGATTCGATGACGAGATGGGCGGTTTGACGGTACAGCGTATCGCGTTGGTCATACAGCTCTTGCAGTTTGGCCAAAGGGTCGGCAACTTGCAACAGCGGCCGGTTGCTGTCGTAACGGGTACGCTCCAGCAAGGCTTCAGGGCTGGCATGCAGATAAACAACCGTGCCGTTTTGGCGCAAAATCTGTCTGTTTTCACTACGCAACACGGAGCCGCCACCGGTCGATAAAACGATGTTGCGCCGGGAAGCGAGCTTCTTCAGCATATTGGTTTCGCGGTTGCGGAAGCCTTCCTCCCCTTCCATCTCAAAAATGGTCGGAATGGATACGCCCGAAGAAGTGCAGATTTCGTAGTCGCTGTCGTAAAACGGGCATTCAAACATTTGGGCAAGCTGCTTGCCCAAAGTGGTTTTGCCCGCGCCCATCAGCCCGATTAAAATTAAATTACCGTTGATTTTTTCCATGAGGGGCATTTTATACGATATGGTGGTTTCGTGGAAAAGTTCGTCGTTTTTCAGACGGCCTTTTCATCTCAGGCCGTCTGAAAACCAAAACAGGCATACCTTTGCAGATATGCCTGTTTGTCATTTTAAAAATCAGTAACGCAGATTGTTACCCACATTATCCATAATGCGCGGCGTGATGAAGATCAACAGCTCACGGCGGTTTTCACGTTTGCCGCGTGATTTGAACAGATTGCCAACAACAGGAATATCGCCCAAAACAGGGACTTTGTTCACTGCATTGGTGCTTTCTTCTTCGTAAATACCGCCGACAATCAGCGTACCGCCATCTTCAACCATGGCTTGGGTATTCAAGTGTTTGGTGTTGATACACTTGGTTGTCAGAGAATCTACGGTACAGTCGATCGGGGTATCGCGATTAATCTTCACAGTCATGATGATTTGACCGTCAGGCGTAATGTTCGGCGTTACGGTCAAGCCCAAAACGGCTTTCTTGAAGGTAATCGAAGTCGCACCGCTGGAAGAAGCTTCTTGGTAAGGGATTTCCGTACCGGATTCAATTTTGGCTTCTTTACGGTCTTGTGTCAGCACGCGCGGATTGGAAATGGTTTTGCTCTTACCTTGTTCTTCAGACGCGCTGATTTCCAAACCCAATGCGCCGGACGAGAACGCACGCACCAGCGCAATGCTGTTGACTGCGGCTGCGGTCGGCAGGCTGACGTTCGGATCCAAAGACCAAGTAGGATAGCGGACATCACCACGGTTAAACGAGGCATTGGTGTTATGGTTGGCTTGCGCATTGCTCCAGTTGCTGCCCCATGCCGTACGGCCGCTCGCGCCACCGGAACCGAATTTAACGCCCAAGTTGCGGAAGAAGGTATCTTCTGCTTCGACAATGCGCGCTTCAACCATCACTTGACGGGTCGGAACGTCCAATTCATCAATCAGTTTGCGGAATTTCTCAATCACGCCGCGGTTGTCGGTTACGATCAGCGTATTGGTGGCTGGATCGATTAAGGCGCTGCCTCGGTTGCTCAACAGAGTGTTGCGGGTATTGGAATTATTGCTGTCGTATTCTTCCAGACGCAGAATTTTGCGGAATTCTTCCACGTTTTTGTATTTCAACTGGAAGGTTTGAGAATACAGCGGACCCAATTCGGCAATCTCTTTTTCCGCCTGCAAGAAGGCTTTGTCTTTTGCCAACAATTCATCGCGAGGCGCAATATTAATGATGTTGCCTTGACGGCGCATATCTAAATTGCGCGCCTGCATGACCAAGTCTAAAGCCTGATCCCAAGGCACATCTTTCAAGGACAGGGTCATGGTGCCTTTGACGGTATCGCTGGCAACAATATTCACGCCGGATTCTTTCGCCAAAATCTGCAAGATAGTACGAACTTCTACATCTTGGAAATCCAAAGAAATTTTACGGCCTTTGAACGATTTGTTTGCATTTTGGTTTAAGCCGCCGGATTCGGTATTGGCGGCTTTAGGCGATACTTCAAATACAAAACGACCGGAAGAAGCTTTGGTATTGATGTCCCAATTCGCATTATTGTTGCGGATAATAAGCTGGGTAGAGTTGCCGATACGTTTGAGCGTAACGTTTTGTACAGGCGTATTGAAGTCAGCCACATCCAAACTGCGTTGCGCTTGTGTCGGCAGAGTATGGTTTTTCAAGGTAACAACCACGCGGTCGCGCTGCTGTTTAATGTCCGGCTGTCCGCTGAAACCTGGGGCGGACAATTCAATAATGCCGGAATTGCGTGCGCCTTTGCGGAAATCGATATTGGCTGCTGAAACGGCTTGATAAGTCTGAGCAGCGCGCGCGGTTGACGGCGTAGCCGCACGTTCATTTGCAACGGCCGCATTGGTTTGGTCAGTAGATTCATTTACAAATACCCAAACTTCGTTGCCGCGAATTTCGGTATTGTATTGGCTGATTTTGTTCAAACCCAAAACCACGCGTGCACGGTCATTGTTTTGCGCCGCAGTAATTTGATTCAGTAATGGGTCGGCATATTCCAAAACAGGCTGAGGCAAACGGATATTGGTGTTGGCAAAATCCAATGCAATACGCGCCGGAGTAGATGTTACAAAACCATGAGGTGTAGTGACGTCTTTGTCGAAACGGATTTTGATGATTTTTTGGTTGTCAGGCAAAGTGGAAACGTTGATATCGGTAATATTGCCTGCAAAGGCCGTCTGAACAGCGAGGGCAACGCTGAAGCCGGCAAATAATTTTGTCATGTGCTTGGTTTTCATAATCGAGTGAGACCCCTAAATTAATTTGAATTCGAACTATCTGAGCTATTGGAAGAATCCGCCTCTTTACTGCTCAATGGCAATTCGGCCTTCCGGTACACCCAGTTGCCGTAGCTGTCTTCAACTTGCTCGGTCAAGATAATTTTATCTTCGGTAATACTTTGGATTCTGCCGTAATTCTGACCGATGTAGTTTCCGGGATAAACGGTATAAACATGGTCGTTGACCTTGATAAATCCGGAAACTTTGCCGCCGCTTTGCAGCGTTCCGACAAAGGCCATGTTTTCCAAACTGAAGGCTTCCAATGTTTCTTTCGGACGATTCACATCCGGCGCATTGCCGCCTTTAGGCGCAGTGTCCAAACGGCGTGAATCAAACGCATTCATGCCTTTAAAGTTCGGCGGGCTATACGGCTTAGGCAATGTAACCGTCGGCTCTTCAAACGGAATAATCTTGGATTTCGCTTCCTGACGGGTTTGCGTCATCCATTGAGTCAAATCTTCATAGCTTTGCGTACAGGCTGCCAAGGGAAGAAGACTTAAGAGTAAGATGATTTTTTTCATGATTTCCCTATTCTTTTATTTTTGCTCATTCTCGGCAGGTTTGCCTTCTTCTTGTGCCTGTTGCGCAGCCAATTCGGCAGCAATCTCTTCGGCCGGACGGGCTTTGTAAGTCGTCGCAATCGCGCTCAATGTCAACTCGCCTTTATTGCCTTTGCCTTCTTTGTCCTCGCCTGCGTTCACGAGTTTCAAAGAATCTAAAGTAATAATGCGCGACAAATCGCCTACATCACGGGTAAATTGGCTGATCTGTGAGTATTTGCCTGTGATGGAAATCTGATACGGCAGTTTTTGAATCGGACCATCGTTTTCAGGTTGGAGCGGTGCAACGCTGTCCAAACGCAATCCGTTGGTTGAACCTGCCTGATGCAGCTCTTGAATCAGGTTCGGAATTTCCGCGTCGGTCGGCAGTTGTTTCAACAAAACGTCAAATGCAGAACGAATCGAAGCCAATTCAGCTTTCAAATTGTTCAAGCTTGCCGCCTGAATGCTTTTACGCGTAAAGGTTTCCTTCAGCTCTTCTTCTTTGGCTTCCTGCGTATTCAAGGTTTCAATCTGATCTTTAAATACGCCGACATAGCCCAAAGCCAACATACCGACAATCAATAAACCTGCCAGCAAAAGTTTTGAAGGCATATTGAGCAGGTACAGGTTTTGTACGTCCAATTGTTTCAGGTTTTTAGATGCCATTATTGAGCCTCCGGAGCAGGTTCTGCCACAGGTTCGGCCATTTCACCGCTGCTTTGGGCAGTCGGTGCAGGAGCCGGCGTATTTACTTGGTTGATTGAAGATTTCAAAGTAAATTCTTGGTAGTTATCTACTTTTTTAATGCTCAACAATTCAGGCTGCAAGAAAATACCTGTACTTGGCAGGGAGCGCATCATAACGGCGATTTTATTGTCGCTGATGGCATGGCCGCTGATTTTATAGCTGGTCGGGCTTTCTGCTTCCAACGCGGTCAAATAAGTATTATCGGGCGTAAGCGTATTCAAAGAATCAAGGATATAGGCCGCTTGATAGCGTTTTTCCTGCAATTCTTCCACTTTCAGCTTTTTAGCCAAGAAGGCTTCTTTTTCTTGCTGAAGTTTATCGATTTCGCCCAATTCCCTATCGAGTCTGTCGATTTCGGTTTGCAGGAAGTTGTTGCGCCCTTCTTGATTGCTGATGGCGTTGTCAATACCGAGATAGGTTGCGGCCGCCAAGCCCAAACCCACAGCAAAAGCGCCAAGCATCAATACTTTGAATTGCTGCTGCTTGCGCTGTTTAATCTCTTCTCGATACGGGAGAAGGTTGATTCTGGTTAATTCAATCATGTTCTCAAAGTCCCCTTAATGCCAATCCGAACGCCAAAGTCAGTGACGGCGCATCAATTTGAAACTGCGGCAATTCTACTTTTGCACTGCGTTCCACATATGAAATCGGATGCAGATATTCTGTTGCCGTATTGGTTTGCGAGAAAATGCTTTCCGCCAAACCTGCCTGCTGAGCGGTAAAGCCGGTCAGCAGGATGTGTTTGATATTGGCGAAAGAATCAGTGGCCTGCGTGGTATAGTAAAATTGCAAAACACGCTGAACTTCTTGCGCAACCTGTACATTAAAACGGTCGGCAATCTGAGACTGGTAGTCGGAAGGCTTGTTTTGAGAAGCCATCATTTGCGCGGCTTTTTCTTCCGTTACCTGATAAGTACGCTGAATCAGCTGATTGAGCTGCTCGGTACTGACCGGCGTTTCTTGTTTGTAGAGGATGCGGCCGTTTTGCAGAATCAGGGCATACATTTGCGTTGCATGAATGCCGAACACGGCAACTTTTTCCTCTGCCATTTCGGGGGCATGCGTATTCATCCAATAGACGAAGGCATTGCGTTGAGCCAGCAAGTCCAAATCCAAAGTCGACAAAGGCAGGCCTGCATTCTCAAACATTTCAATGCGCGGCTCGACATCGTCTTTTTTGGCAGCAACCGCTAAAACATGCTGACCCGAACCGACTTCTTCAGCTTGAAAGTCGTAGTTCATTTCTTCAATCGGCGCAAATTGGCCGACTTCCGCTTCGACAAACTCTTCCAAGTCCAAATCAGTATCACGCGGGTTGTAAATAATTTGCTCGACTGTCGCCAAATTTTGTGGCACGGCCGCAACAATATTTTTGCAAGAACTGCGTAATTGTGCGTAAGTATGCTGAATGTAGGTAGCAAGCTGATCGTAGTCTTGAATTTTGTTGCCTTTGACAATATTTTTAGGCAATTTGGTAATAACGTATTTTTCCAGCTGAATTTGGTTTAAACTACGGCCTGTCAGTTGTACCATCTTAATGGCATGTTGGCTGATGTCGACGCCGATGGCAGAGCGGTTGTTCAATCCGCTAGAAGCCTTGCCTGTTTTGGTATCTTTCGTGCTTTTAAATAAGCGCATGATTTGACTTCCCTGTATCATTTAGGAGTGAGTAACTGTTTCGTTATCCGTAAAGGACTTCTTATTCTTTGCACAGTATTGACTGTGGCTGATAGAAATCGTTTCCCATTTTACTTTATTTATCGCCATTAATGGCAAATTATTACTTAGTCATGATTAAAAAGATTATAACGACCTGCCTGGGTCTCTTATTGGGACTGGCTCTTTTCGGCGTGGGGCTAATTGCAATTGCAATTTTGGTCACCTATCCGAAGCTGCCGTCTTTGGACACTTTACAACACTACAAACCCAAAATGCCGCTGACGATTTATTCTTCAGACGGCCAAGTAATTGGCGTTTATGGCGAGCAACGGCGTGAATTCACCAAAATCGGTGACTTTCCCAAAGTTTTGAAAAATGCCGTGATTGCCGCCGAAGACAAACGCTTCTACGACCACTGGGGCGTGGACGTTTGGGGTGTGGCGCGCGCCGCGATCGGCAACGTCATGGCCGGCGGCGTCCAATCCGGTGCCAGTACGATTACGCAACAGGTTGCTAAAAACTTCTACCTGAGCAGCGAGCGTTCGTTCACCCGTAAATTCAACGAAGCCCTGTTGGCCTATAAAATCGAGCAGTCTTTGAGCAAAGACAAGATTTTGGAGCTGTACTTCAACCAAATCTATTTGGGTCAACGCGCTTATGGTTTTGCATCTGCAGCCCAAATTTATTTCAACAAAAATGTTAATGAATTAACATTAGCCGAAGCCGCCATGTTGGCCGGCTTGCCTAAAGCACCTTCTGCCTACAACCCGATTGTAAACCCTGAGCGTGCCAAATTGCGTCAGGCTTATATTCTGAACAATATGCTGGAAGAAGGCATGATTACCCTGCAGCAACGCGATCAGGCTTTGAAAGAAGAGTTGCATTACGAGCGTTTTGTACAAAACATCGATCAAAGCGCTCTGTACGTTGCCGAAATGGTGCGTCAAGAGCTGTTTGAGAAATACGGCGAAGATGCCTACACTCAAGGCTTCAAGGTATATACCACCGTCGACACCGCACACCAGCGCGTGGCCACCGAAGCCCTGCGTAAAGTCCTGCGCAATTTCGACCGCGGCAGCAGCTACCGCGGTGCAGAAAACTACATCGACCTGAGCAAAAGCGACAACGTAGAAGAAACCGTCAGCCAATACCTTTCTACACTTTACACCGTCGATAAAATGATTCCGGCAGTTGTATTGGAAGCCTCTCGCAAAGGTGTACAGATTCAGTTGCCAAGCGGCCGTAAAGTCACGCTGAACAGCCACGCTTTAGGCTTTGCCGCCCGTGCCGTCAACAACGAAAAAATGGGCGAAGACCGCATCCGCCGCGGCTCCGTCATCCGCGTTAAAGGCAGCGGCGATACCTTTACCGTCGTTCAAGAGCCTTTGTTGCAAGGCGCATTGGTGTCTTTAGATGCGAAAACCGGTGCAGTCCGTGCATTGGTCGGCGGCTATGACTACCACAGCAAAACCTTCAACCGCGCAACTCAAGCCATGCGCCAACCCGGCTCGACGTTCAAACCGTTCGTTTATTCCGCCGCTTTGGCAAAAGGCATGACTGCCTCTACCATGATTAACGATGCGCCGATTTCCCTACCGGGCAAAGGTGCAAACGGCAAAGCGTGGAACCCGAAAAATTCAGACGGCCGCTATTCCGGTTACATCACGCTGCGTCAGGCTTTGACCGCTTCGAAAAACATGGTGTCCATCCGCATCCTGATGTCTATCGGTATTGGTTACGCGCAACAATACATCCAACGCTTCGGCTTCAAGCCGTCTGAAATTCCTGCCAGCCTGTCTATGGCTTTGGGTACAGGCGAAACCACGCCGTTGCGTATTGCAGAAGGTTACAGCGTCTTTGCCAACGGCGGTTACAAAGTATCTGCCCACGTCATCGACAAAATCTACGACAGCCAAGGCCGTCTGAGAGCGCAAATGCAGCCTTTGGTAGCCGGTGAAAACGCGCCTCAGGCCATTGATCCGCGCAACGCCTACATCATGTACAAAATCATGCAAGACGTTGTCCGTGTCGGTACCGCACGCGGTGCAGCCGCACTCGGCCGCGCCGACATCGCCGGTAAAACCGGTACCACCAACGACAACAAAGACGCATGGTTTGTCGGCTTCAACCCTAGCGTTGTGACTGCCGTCTATATCGGCTTTGACAAACCGCGCAGCATGGGTCGTGCAGGCTACGGCGGTACAATCGCCGTACCGGTTTGGGTAGAATACATGCGCTTCGCACTGAAAGGCACCAGCGTCAAACCGATGAAAGCGCCTGAAGGCGTGGTTGCAAACGGCGGCGAAGTGTATATGCGCGAACGCATGACCACCAGCTCCGACTTGGCCTTGGACAACAGCGGCGTTGCACCGCGCCCCGCTCAACCTGCCCGTCGCGCGGTTCCGAATGAAAACCGCCGCCGTACCGAGAGCGGCAATGCGCCAGCCCGCGAAGAATCAGACGAAACCCCAGTTCTGCCAAGCAATACCGGCAACAACAAACAACAACTGGACTCTCTGTTCTAATGTTCTAAAGCAAGGCCGTCTGAAACGTTCAGACGGCCTTTTTTGAGAAAATTCAAAGCAAAACCATGATTGATTTACACTGCCATTCGACCGTTTCAGACGGCATGCTGTCCCCAACCGAAGTTGTCCGACTCGCCCGTCAAAACGGTTGCACCCTGCTCGCCCTGACCGACCACGACCACACCGGCGGACTTGCCGAAGCACGTGCAGAAGCCGATACCCTCGGCCTCCCCTTCGTCAACGGCGTGGAAATATCCGTCACTTGGCGCGGCCGCACCATCCACGTTGTCGGCTTAGACTTTGACGAACACAACGAAGCCCTGCAAAACCTGCTTGCCGAAGTCCGCAAAGGCCGTCTGAAACGATTGGAAGCCATCGCGGCCAAACTGGAGAAAAAAGGCATCACAGGCGCGTATGAAGGCGCACTGGCATTGGCCGCCAATAAAGAAATGGCCAGCCGCACCCACATTGCCGAATTTCTTATCCGCGCAGGCCATGTTAAAAACAAACAGCAGGCGTTTACCAAATACCTGGGTGACGGCAAATCCTGTTCCGTCAGACACGAATGGGCCACACTGGAAGACTGCGTAGCCGCGATTACAGGCGCAGGCGGCATGGCCATTATCGCCCACCCGATGCGCTATGAATTATCCGCCACCGCCAAACGAAACCTGTTTCAAGAATTCAAAAATCTCGGCGGCACAGGCATTGAAGTGCACAGCGGCAACTGCTGCAAAAACGACCGCCTCAACTATGCCCTGCTTGCCGACCGTTTCGACTTTCTCGCCAGCGCAGGCAGCGACTTCCACCGCCCCAACGACTTCAGCGGCGGCATACTCGGCGCCTGCCCCGATTTACCCGAACAATGCCGCCCTGTCTGGAAACACTTTAAGGCCATCTGAATTTTTCTAAATTTCCAAAACGAAAATACAGCCCCTAGTTTTTAAGCAACCTGTTTCCATTCAGCTAAAGTTCAATATTCTTAAAATCAACGTTTCCATCATAAATCAGGCCGTCTGAAAAATACTTTCAGACGGCCTTTTCATTTTTATTTCTCTTTACCGCAAGTTAAAACGACCTCACCAGCGACAAACCGACTTCGTTTTGTTTGTAGCTGTACAGCCAGTCGGTGTTGCCGTTGACGCGGCGGTATTTGTAGCTGAGGACGGGCTTGAGGCCGGCGAATTTCCAGCGGTCCGAGCCTATGCTGAGGCGGTAGGTCTGTTCTTTGTCACGGCGGCGTTGTTCAAGGACGGCATTCTCTTCTCTATGGCTGCGAATACCGAAAGTCGCAGAAATTGAAGCGTCGAAACCGGCTTCAAACATTTTCGCCGCGCCCAGCCGTGCAGAAATTTGGCGATAGCTGTCCACAGGGTCTTTCGTTTTACGCTGTTGCCAGTCTATGCCGCCGTAGAGCATGAGGTCGTTGCGCGGAAAATAAGACAGGGGGTTGTAAACGGAGAGGAGGCTGCCGTCGAGCAGACGGGTTTTGTCGGAATAGGAGAGGTGTTTCCACTCGGCCTCCGTGTTCCACGTCCAACCGCCCTTGTCGAGGTTCCATTCGCTACGCACGCCATAGGCGCGGTTGAGGGTTTTGCTGCCGCTGCCGTTCCATTCGACGAGCGGGGCAAGGGCGAAGGTGTGGCTCTGGTTTTCAAACTGATAACCTGCGCTGAGGTTGAGCGTGTGTTCGTTGAAGTCTTTATGGTCGCGGTAAAAGCAGCCGTAGCCGAGCGCACGGGCGGCAATACCGTGGTGTCCTTTAATCTGCCAGCGGCGGACGGCGGCGGCTTCGTATTTGATACCGTTGGCGGAAATGGGTTTGTCACCTGAAAATTCTTCCCAGCATTCGCCGTCGATTTCGGTTTTACACCACGTTTTGCCGCTGCCTTCATTGATGTTGCTGTTGTGGACGGAACCGACGGAAAGGCTGCCCTTCCAGCTTTGACGCTGGTTCAAGGCATCTTGGAAATGGGCGATGTTTTCTTTGACGGCTTCGGGCAAGTCTTCGTTTTGAAGGCGTGCAAATTCAGAAGAAGCTTCACGGTTCAGACGGCCTTCAAAAAGCAGGCGTGCGTAATCAAGCCGTCCGCGTGCGAAGTCGGAATGGCGTTGCAACAGGGTTTCGTATTCTTGTTTGGCGGCTTTCCACCTGCCTTCGCCTCGAACCAACGAGGCGCGGGCAAACGAAGCGATATCGAGATCGTATTCGCTTTGCTGGGTATAACGCTCCAGCAGAGGGCGAACGGTTTGCCAATCGCTGCGGTTGACGGCGTTAAACAGTGCCTCGCCTTGGTCGGCTTCGGAATCGCTCTCGGCTGTCTGCCCGGTATGCGGAGCAGAAATATCGAGATGATATTCGCGCACTTTTTGTTCCTGTTCCTGCATGGTTTGGCGGGTATCCTGCCACAGACGAAGTGTTAGCACAGAATTAGCAGTCCTAAAAATCTCCAATAAGGTGAAAATATTTATTTTTAATTCGATACGGCCTATATCACCTGCCCCAAACGGCAAAGAATATATTGAAACTGCCTGCCCGATACACCATAATGACCCTATA
>ERZ772909.1594-NODE-1594-length-12305-cov-4.798449_pt1 | contig 12305 bp, 8 predicted proteins | sample MGYA00511137_ERZ772909 | MGnify/ENA primary metagenome ERZ772909 (study PRJEB29015, sample SAMEA2738095) | human oral metagenome | biome: human oral; feature: human-associated habitat; material: saliva | place: China | collected 2270 ... | reverse complement strand
CCAGCAAACGTCATAACCTTATACACCTTATGGTCAACGTCATCATCAATAATGAAGCGCAAGTTTCTTGCATTATTTTCATCCATGATGATGAGGTAATCAAAGTTACGGTAATCATCCGTCGTTACTTGGCGGGCCTTACGACGAGTATAAGGAATATCCATTTCATCTAATTTTTGTTTAGTTCCATAATGGGTATCGTTTCCTATCTCCTCACGAGATGTAGCTGCGGACTCAATATAAATAGAATCGGTTAAGCCCGCCTTGTTAACGATATGCTTCATATAAAACTCTGCCATAGTAGAGCGACAAATGTTACCGTGACAGATGAATAAGACTTTTACCATACTATCCTCCTTACATACTAATAGTCCTTACAGCATACGCTATAAGGACTATTAGTGCAAGATTTAATTAGAAGTTATGTCGTACTCCCGCATCAATACGCCATGTATTATCTATAGTAGCACCAAAGTTTTTAGTGAATGTGCCATATACATATGTACTTGAACGAACGCTCCAGGAGCCCCCAATTTCAGCATCAAGCCATGTATCTTTCAAGTCAAGTTCTGTATGCACTGTTGGATTACCTGGCGCTGAATATGTTGTATTCATTTTACCAGAGAATTCGTGAGCCAATGCGAGTTTTGCAAAAATGTTGGATGTTTGTGTTTCTCTGCCAATGCCAAAGCCCAATCGACCTACAGCAGAATTAACAGCATCAGCTTTCACATGCATAGAGCCACCGCCAACAACATTAGCATCATAGGATACGCCATTCAAACGACCTACAATAAATTCTACACTAGGATCCATGTAGAAACCATTTTGTTTCCTAATGCGTTTACCGTATTCAGCACTGAAAGAAGTACCAAATGTATGATACTCCCCATTCAATTGATGTCCCCCTAGTGAGTGAAGTTTGTAGGTATTGGACAAGCGGCTTCCACGAGCAATGATATCTAAGTAACGTCCATCATCATGTTGGTTTGTACCATATAACCCAATACTAGCAATTTTGCTGTCTCCGTTGCCAACGGCATAGGAACTGCTAGAGGTACTGTAATCTAGAGCTCCACCAAGAGTCCAACCATTGGATACCTTATGATCATAACCAACTTGTACACCATTATATGTCATATGAGTATCGGCACCATTTGTCATGTTAGATCTGCCGCCGATGTACTTAGCCCATACACCTTGGTTTGTATTAGTCAAACGAAGATCCCCTAAACGACGTTGTAAATCATTCGTAGTATTATGCCAAGCTATCACTGTAGATGTAAGAGCAGATTTCGTACTATTTACCAATGAAGATTCACTAGCATGTGTGACAGTCGCGGTATCGGTAACGACAAGATTACCTTGTGCATCAAATGCATTTGTACCAAGTTCAGTCATAGCAGCCGGTCTTGTAATACCTTCATTAACTTGAACAGCGGCAGCTAGTTTCTTATCATTCCCAGTATATTGTAATTTAGTGGCTAAGGATTTCATTTCTGCACGATAACTTGCATCATCAGTCAAATTCTTAGCACTATCTCCTTGTACAGTGATGTGACTATGATCAGCTGCATGTTGAATAATGATTTGGCCATTGCCAGCTTCGCTGGCTGGCACACCTATTTTATAATCAGCATTTACAAAACCACTATAGTTTTGAATTGTAATAGGACGAGCATCGATAGGATGAATCATACCTGCTGCAGTTGGATTTGCACCACCTACAAGATTACGAACTTTACTGCCTTTATATAAGTATGCTGCATCATCTCCTGATGGACGTGGTTTTTTTGGTGTAGGTCGTTCCATACCAATCCATTTATTATTCCAAGTAGCACCATTTTGTAAATAGATATCGGCACCAGAATTATGCGGATTTTTATTACTTTCAGCATATTCATTTAACACAGCACCAGTAAGCTTAGAGTTAGAGGTTGTAAAAGCTAGTCCGATATTTGCTGGCGCTTCATTAGGATTTGGATTATCACCATAATCTTTATTAATTAACCCTACATTACCAACAGCTACCAAATCTTTCGTACCTGGGTGTTTACCATCGGTACCTGCATTCACATATACATCGCCCTCTTCTGCCACAACAGAATAAATATCTGACGTTGTAACAGGATGCGTTATAATACGACCACCGCCATCAACGATAATATGGCCTCGGTGATTAGCTTGTAATCCTACTCCCACAGCGTCAATATCTATATTGCCTTTCACATGAATATTGCTATCACCATAGTCTCTGTCAGGATTATCGTTATGATGTGGCACCTTACCACCAAGACCAGCATAGACAGCACTCATATAATAATGTCCCAAGTCTTTTTTATCTGCTGGTGCATCATTTTTTAAGCGTACAATAAGATCTTTATCTATGGTCAATTGCGATCCAAATACAGTATAAATCCCTGTTACATTTTTAGATTTACCTGTGTCCATCAAGCTTTTACCATGTACATTTACGGTTAACGTGTCTTCTATATGCTTAACCTCAGGTTCCGTTTGCTTTTGATTGCCCAACGATAAACCAATTAAGTTTTCTGCTTTATCACTAGACTTAGTAATATCTGTAGCCATTACAGAATAAGACATTCCTGTTACTACTAATGCAGCCATTACAGCTGATACATTACGTGTAATTTTCATGTTTACCTCTTTTCTATACGATGCTTATAATCTTCTCACTAGATTACGTAAAATGATAGCACCTTAAAAACACAGAGAACTCCAATATTGATAATATATATCAACAATATTGCTATCATTATACATCGTCATTTGCATTTCGTACATACTCATACTTCTATAAGCAGATTATTATGCATATTTTATATAGTAAAGCATTACTATGACAATTAGTTATAGTTGATAAAATTATCATAAAACTTTTATGCTGATATAATAAGATTATTTAATTCTCATTGCTATTGAGAATCTTTTTTAAGTCCAATTTTGAGCCCAATTTGAATTTTTTTCTTGCCAAACTTAAATGAATGGAGTATACTAAACGCAATTATTGAAAGAAAGGAGTCACTACAATGATGAAGCAAGCCAATTTAGCTACAACAAATACAAATACATTTTTTTGGTTCTTTATCCAAACTACGGGTAAAGAACTATTTGAGCTACGCTAATTTAGGTATCATCACTGAGTGGCTTTAAATAGTGGTAAGGGCTACCCGTACTAGGTATAGGCGGGTAGCCCTTTTTATATATCTTCCTATACCACCACTCACGAATACCTACATACAGAAGATTTAATTTAGGAGGACATTATGATTATTCGATTACACACTACAGCAACAGAAGTACAAATTGCAGAACTACGTCAACAGTTAGAAGCCACTGGCGTTTCATTACATCCAGTACATGGAGAACAACAAGATATCATCGGTTTAATCGGTGATACATCCCGTGTCGATTTACGCACTATTGAATCCCTTCCATACGTTGAAAAAGTGATGCGTATCCAAGAGCCTTTCAAAAAAGCAAATCGTAAATTCCATCCTCAAGATACGGTGGTTACTGTAGGAAATGCAAAAATCGGTGGTGGTCACTTTGCTATCATCGCAGGCCCTTGCTCTGTAGAAACACCAGAACAAGTCATCGAAGTAGCGAAAGCTGTGAAAGCAGCTGGTGCTGGTATTCTTCGTGGTGGTGCTTTCAAACCTCGTACTTCCCCATACTCTTTCCAAGGCATGGGACCAAGTGGTTTAGCGTTACTAGAAGAGGCAAAACAGGAAACTGGTCTACCGATTGTATCTGAAGTTATGGATATCTCCCAATTGGAATACTTCGACAATGTAGATATGTTGCAAATCGGTGCCCGTAATATGCAAAACTTCAACCTGTTAAAAGAAGTCGGCAAATTAAGAAAACCAATCTTATTAAAACGTGGTCTATGTGCAACTTACGAAGAATGGTTAATGGCTGCAGAATACATCATGAGCGAAGGTAACGAACAAATCGTTCTTTGCGAGCGTGGTATTCGTACATTCGAAACCCGCACTCGTAATACGTTAGATGTAACTGCGATTCCAATGATGCATGAGTTATCCCACTTGCCAATCATTATGGACCCAAGCCATGCAGCAGGTATGAGCCGTGTGGTTCCATCTTTGTCCCTAGCCTCTGTTGGTGGCGGTGCTGATGGGTTAATGATTGAAGTTCACAATAATCCAGAAAAAGCATTATGCGATGGTCCTCAATCCTTACACCCAGAGCAATTCGCTACGTTAGCAAACCAAGTATTCACTTTACGTGATGCATTAGGTCATAAATAGGTCACTCCTATGGATACAATTCATATTCAAGCCTCCACTGCTTACGATGTGATTATCGAGCGACATAGCTTGCCTCGCATTGGTAAGTACTTACACGCTATCAAACCTCTTTGTTCCATCATGATTGTTACCGATGACAATGTGGGCCCTCTCTATGCATCTACAGTTTCTAAATCTCTAGAAACAGCAGGCTACACCGTTCATACCTATACGTTCCCTCATGGTGAAAGTGAAAAGAACGGCTATCGTCTCATGGATCTAGTAGAAACATTAGGAAATGCAAAATTGACTCGGAAAGACCTCATTATTGCTTTAGGTGGTGGTGTCGTTGGCGATCTAGCTGGACTCGCTGCTGCCACCTTCTTACGAGGTATCGATTATGTACAAGTACCTACCTCCCTATTGGCAGCTGTCGATTCCTCTGTAGGTGGTAAAACAGCTGTGAACCTAGAATGCGGTAAAAATTTATGGGGCGCTTTCAAACAACCAATCCTCGTTCTCTGTGATTCAGAAACACTTTCTACCTTACCTAAGGAAGAATGGATTAATGGATGCGGTGAAATCATTAAATATGGTTTCTTAGACCATCCAGAGTTATTAAATCAACTTCGAAAACGACCACTTTTACAATATCCAGAAGATGTAGATAGTATCATCGCTCAATGTGTACGTATCAAAGCCCATGTGGTGGAAGTAGATGAAAAGGAAAGCGGCCTCCGTGCGACCTTGAACTTAGGTCATACCTTTGGACATGGTATCGAGCACGGTAGTACTTTCACCATCCCGCATGGCAATGCCGTTGCTTTGGGACTACTCATCATGGCAAAAGGCGCTGTAGCCAACAAAGAGCTAGACCCTACCATCATTTCTTGTATTGAACAGCTACTAATAGCCCATGAATTACCTACCACAACGACGATTTCAAAAGAACTTATCTTAGAAGAAGCTAGTCACGATAAAAAAGCCTCTGGCTCTTCCATTACCATCGTGGTTCCTACGGGGTATGGCACATCGGTGCTAAAAAAAGTTACCTTCCAAGAACTTGCTACCTACTGCCATATGTAAGTATAGTACTCAATGTTTTATAATTAAAATACATAACTAAACTAATTTTGATATACTCCCATTCTAGATTTACTATGTATGATATATCAAACAAATTATACTTACCTTTTATCGTTATCTTGTAATCATCACCTTATGATGATAGCACAACCATAACAGAAAGGATTCCTATGCAATATGTTTCTAATGTGCCCTTATGTGGCACAATTCCTTCCATACCAGCTAAGGCCCATGCTCATCGGGCACTTATCTCAGCGTCCCTTGCCACGAGTCCTAGTACGATTTTAATCTCTCACTCCTCTAAGGATATCGATGCCACTATGGATTCCTTGCGAGCCCTTGGTGCCAGCATAACCTATGAACAGGGTGTGGCTCATATCGATCCGGGTCCTCCCCCTTCTATAGGACAGGTATTACCCCACGAATCAGGCACGACCTTGCGTTTACTCTTACCTGTGTCCGCCTCGATTTGTGACATTGTGAAGGTAGATGCTAAAGGACGGCTACCAGAACGACCACTAGAACCATTGTTGAGCGAAATGAAAGACCACGGCGTATCATTTTCACAAGACACACCGCCTTTCACTATGACAGGTCGTCTGCAAGGTGGTACCTTCACCATGACGGGGACCGTAAGTTCTCAATTTTTCTCTGGACTGTTATTAGCTGCACCACAGCTAGGACGAACAACTGTGAACTGCAGTAGTCCACTGCAATCAAAAGACTATGTGACATTAACCATAGAAACGATGAAAGATTTTGGTGTATCAGTAATAGAAGGCATCACCGAAGAAGGGCATCCACGTTTTACCATCGAAGAGAACCAACACTTTCACGGTAATGAGCAATACCCCATTGAAGGAGATTGGTCTAATGGAGCTATTTGGCTAGTCGCTGCCGCAATGACTGGTCAATCTATCTCTGTCACAGAATTGCGCCCTGATTCTGTACAAGCCGACAAACGAATCCTTTCCATTTTGGAAAGTACTGGTGTCACTTGTACCTGGAATGGTACTACTGTAACGGTTACGGGCGAAGCTCATGCGCCAATCCATGTAAATTTAGAACAAATGCCAGATTTATTACCGATTCTATCTAGCTTAGCTTGCTCCATAGAAGGTGAATCTTCTTTCATCAATGGCGCCCGCCTGCGCTTAAAAGAATCAGATCGTTTAGAAGCGGTAGCACAACTTGTTCGCGATTCTGGCGGCATTGTTCGCATGGAAGGAGATAATCTATATATCACGGGAACAGGCATCCTTACTGGTGGAACTGTAGACTGCGTGAATGATCATCGTCTCGTTATGGCTGGTGCATTAAATGCACTCATCGGCACTTCCCCTATGATTTTGAAGGACAGCGAAGCCATCAGTAAGTCGTACCCTCACTTTTTTGAAGACTGGAAACGATTAGGTGGCAAAACTTGCTCTATATAGCAGCATTCAATCTCTGTATATGACGTGACATATGCCTCCTAATGTGGCATATATGTTACCCTAACAAAGGTGTCCTATAGATGTTTCTATATATCTTTTTTATTCTGTTTACTATACACGTATACAACGTATCTACGAAGATATAGTAATACATATACCATACTTTATATATAACATACGATAAGGAGTAATTATGGCATCCTATTTCGGTCGCACTGTGAAAGTCTCCACCTTTGGAGCTTCTCACGGTCAAGCTATTGGCGGAGTTGTAGACGGACTTCCTTGTGGGTTTCCAGTCAATCTAGAAACCTTGCAAGCCTTCCTAAACCGACGAGCTCCAGGGCAACATCAATTACAAACACAACGAAAAGAAGCAGATATCCCTGAGTTTCAAGCAGGTATTGTACAAGGGAGACTGAGCGGATCTCCTTTGGCTTTCACTATTCAAAATACATCACAGCGAAGTGGGGATTACGATAATCTACGAGATGTGCCACGCCCATCTCATGCAGATTACACCGCTCGCATGCGCTATGGTGAGTATGTGGATATGCGTGGGGGCGGTCATTTCTCTGCTCGCATAACAGCCCCTGTTTGCGTAGCTGGTGGCATTGCTATACAACTATTAGAATCCATTGGCATTCATGTGCGTGCACACTTAGCACAAGTGGGCACTGTCCAAGATGTCCCGGTCGATTATACTAACCCACCTATGGACAAGCTCGCTAGTATCAGCACAGAGGCCATTCCTATGCTAGACCGTGTGCAACGTCATGCAGCAGAGCAACTCGTCTTGGAATTGAAAACATTGGGCGATTCCACTGGTGGCATCGTAGAAGTCTTTGCCACCGGGTTACCGGTGGGCATGGGAAACCCTAATTATGACGGCATTGAAAATCGCTTAAGCGCTACGCTGTTCGGCATGCCTGCAGTGAAAGGTATTTCCTTTGGGTCTGGTTTCCCTGGCTGTGCCTCCCGTGGAAGCGAGCAAAACGATCCTTTCATCATCACTGAGGAAGGTGTTCGCACAGAGAAAAATAACAGCGGTGGCATCCAAGGTGGTATTACCAATGGCATGCCCCTTATCATGCAAGTGGGTATCAAGCCTACACCGTCTATTTATCATGAGCAATCTTCCGTGTCCCTTAGTAACCACAGTGCAGAAGTGTTGCAAATTCAAGGTCGTCACGACCCTTGCGTAGCCCTACGTGCCGTTCCTGTAGTAGAAGCCTTGACAGCTCTTGTCCTCTTAGATTTTGTATTGGAACATGATCCACATGCATTCCATCATTTCAGTCATCATACGCTGGAGGTATAAATGTTTGGATTATTAGGCCGCACCTTGGGCCACACCTACTCCCCCATGATTCATCAAGCCTTAGGAAACACATCCTATGACATATTTGAAATGGAACCAGACCAACTACAAGATTTTTTTAATCGTTCTGACTTGCAAGGCTTAAATATTACCATTCCCTATAAAATCAATGCCTTACAGGCTTGTCATCGCATCAGTGATATCGCAGAAGCAATTGGTTGTGTCAACACTATGGTGCGTGAAGCAGATGGTTCTTGGTATGGAACCAATACAGACTATGATGGCTTCCTAGCTACCTTAGATTGGTCTGGTATAGAAGTGACAAATAAGCATTGTTTAATTTTAGGTGATGGGGCCTCGTCCAATACAGTGCATGTGGCATTGGAAAGATTAGGCGCCTCCTATATTACCCATATCAGCCGTCATCACTTTCCTACATATGAACATATTGCACAATTTTATGAACGGGCACAGATAATTATCAACTGTACTCCAGTTGGTATGTATCCTCATTGTCCTGACCAAAGCATTCGATTAGCTCCTTTCACTCACTTAGAAGGCGTTATCGACTTGGTGTACAATCCCCATCGTACTGCCATTCTAATAGAAGCTGAATCCTTGGAGATCCCCCATGTGAACGGTCTTGTCTTCTTATTGGCCCAAGCCATTGCTGCTAGTGCTCTATTTTTACATCGTACCTATGATGAAAGTATCCTTTTAGACCTATACAAACAATTCTGTCAAGACCAAGAAAATATTATCTTAATCGGTATGCCTGGGTCTGGTAAAAGTACCATCGGCGAAGCCTTAGCAAGACTAACGGGACGAACACTAGTAGATATCGACAGTCGTATAACAGAGGAAGTCGGTTCCATTAGCGATTACATTGTAACGCTCGGTGAGCCTGCATTCCGTACTATAGAATCCAAGATGATCACCGAGGTGGGGAAACAAACAGGCCTAATCATCTCCACTGGTGGTGGTGCTGTCACCATACCAGAGAACTATGGTCCGCTTCGTCAAAATGGACGTATTTATGAAATCTATCGCCCCTTAGAAGAGTTGGATACAACGGGGCGTGTTCTCTCCTCTGGTGGCATAAAACGATTGCAGCAGTTGTACACAGAACGGGCGCCGCTATATGCACGATTCCGTCAAGCACAAGTTCTAAACACTGGTTCTCCTGAAAGCGTGGCTCAACGCATCCTAACGGACTTACATAGCAATCTAGTATAACTTGCTATTAAGATATATGCTGTATCAGTCTTTCTTTTCTTATATCTACTCATCACTATTGGTTTTCAAAGTTGAATGTATCAGGTAGGCTTCTTATAGATGGATACATGCTACTACAATATATATAAACTATTGTCTACATCCTCTAGAAAAAATATATAAAATCATGAGGTTATATGAAAGAATGTAATCTTTTTTTAGTATGCGTTAAGATATTAAATACACGTAATCGGCTTTTAAAGGTGTTTCTTAGAAACACATGAAAACCTTTTTACCGTTTAACCGTAGTAATTCACTAGCATTAATTGACATTCTATAGAAAATAGTTTACTATTATCAAATATAAAAGTTTATATTGTATTAAGGAGGTTTTACTATGACGGACTCGCAACAAGAGTTAAAGCGTGGTCTTAAAAATCGCCACGTTCAATTATTAGCCATTGGTGGTGCCATCGGTACCGGTTTATTCCTTGGCTCTGGGCGATCTATTAGTTTAGCGGGCCCTTCCATCCTCCTCACGTATATGATTACAGGCATTATTTGCTTCTTCATCATGCGTGCATTGGGCGAGTTATTGCTTTCCAACTTAAATCACCATTCTTTCATCGACTTTGTAGAAGAATATTTAGGTGATCGAGCTGCCTTTATTACTGGTTGGACCTATTGGTTCTGTTGGCTTTCACTAGCTATGGCGGACTTAACTGCGGTCGGATTATACATGCAATACTGGATCCCTTGGATGCCTCAATGGATACCTGCCCTCGTTGTGCTAGCAGTCTTACTCGTTATGAATCTGACAGCGGTAAAACATTTCGGTGAAATGGAATTTTGGTTCGCTTTAATAAAAGTAATTGCCATTGTATCACTCATCATCATTGGTCTTATCATGATTCTTACAGGATTTACTACCAATGCTGGTGCAGCTGCCTTTGATAACCTATGGAGTTACGGCGGTTGGTTCCCAAATGGGACGATGGGCTTCATCTTATCTTTCCAAATGGTAGTATTTGCTTTCACAGGCATTGAATTGGTGGGCCTCACTGCTGGAGAAACGGAGAATCCAGAAAAAGTTATCCCTATGGCGATCAACAACATTCCATTGCGCATTATTTTATTCTATATTGGTTCTCTTGCAATTATTATGAGTATCTATCCATGGATTGCAGTAGATCCAAATTCTAGTCCCTTCGTGGCTGTGTTTACTGCGGTGGGTATTCTAGCCGCTGCGAGCATCGTAAACTTCGTTGTTCTAACATCGGCAGCATCTGCTACCAACTCCGGTATCTTTTCCACTAGCCGTATGATCTACGCATTATCAAAACGTGGCCATGCGCCGAGTCGAATGAAACGATTGACGAACCATGCTGTACCCTATCAGGCAACACTATTCTCCGCTGCGGCCTTACTATTTACCGTAGTCTTAAACTATGTCATGCCTGAAAGCGTATTTATCATGATTACGTCTATCTCCACATTCTGCTTCATCTATATTTGGGCCATCATCGTCGTATGCCACCTCAAATATCGCAAGCAAAGACCAGAATTGGCGAAGCAATCTACTTTCAAAATGCCACTGTACCCATTCATGAATTACCTGATCCTAGCGTTCTTCCTATTCATCTTGGTCGTACTAGCATTGCAAAGTGACACACGCATCGCTCTCATGTTTACACCATTCTGGTTCATCCTACTTTGGGCCTTCTACTCCATGTTGGCACCTAGCGATGACGATGAAAGCAATACTAACTAATACAAAAACATAAAAGAAGATCACGATGTACTCCAAATACTATGACTTATCATTTGTGAGGAGAATACCGTGATCTTTTTGATTGTACTATGCTTTGACAAATTCATTTATGTGTATGCTATGACAATATCATATGTCGTTAATAAGCGACAAAGAGTTATAAGTAAGAATTTTTGTAATTTCTATAAAAATATGGTATACTATATGTAATAAAAAGAAGGGCCACCAACGTGTCGAAGGCGTTAGGCTCATCTCAAAAGCAAATAAATAGATGCGCCTAACGTATTAAGGTCTAGGAAACCTTATGTCGTTAGGCGTTATCATTAATTATTTGAACAAATCAATGATTTGTACTAGTAAGTCTAAAATTAAAATCGTTAAATAGATTTTTTCAAACTTTGTCATAGTACCACCTCCTCCTATAATTAGGAAGAGATGAGCCCAACTCACGTCGGTGATCCTTCTGTATTTTCATTATAGCATAAAATATGCAAATCGTTATCTTTTGAAAAATATTTTTAGAAAATAGACAAAGTATCCACTAAGGAATGACGCACTAGCGTAGAAGATCTTGCGGCGCCCTTATTGACTAAATCAAACAGCACTAAAAACGAGCAACATATTTCGGAGCAAACCTAACCACTGTATCAGTTTGCGCAGGAATGTGTTGCTCGTTTCCTTTGCTAGGTAAACAATCGCCACAAAATTTCATAGCAAAACAAATGACGCTCAGTTTGCGTAGGAATATGTCGTGCTCTTTCCTTTACTAGCTTAAGCCCCGAACGCTACAGACTTCATCGAGAAACAATCACCCTTTCCCTCGGCGCCACACCTGTGGATGAGTTCTTTCCCTGGGGCATCAAAATTAATCTACGCAAGAAACGAGCAACAATTCCTTAAGATACACTACCAATGATAGCGTCTCTGTGGCGTTTCTTTATTACCTAAATACAACAAACACAAGAAGAGCACGGTGTGCCCCGAACAAACATTATGAAATACCGTTTGCGAGGGGTATGCCGTGCTCTTCCTTTGCACAAATTAACTACATGAACACCACAGACAGTATAGCAAAATAAGAAACAACTCTGAGGAACGCCATTACGAGTAGTAGCCTTTGTGGCGTTCCTTAACTACCTAAATCACACAAATACAAGAAGAGCACGGTGTGCCCCGAACAAACATTATGAAATACCGTTTGTGAG
>ERZ772909.1588-NODE-1588-length-12325-cov-3.050367_pt1 | contig 12325 bp, 7 predicted proteins | sample MGYA00511137_ERZ772909 | MGnify/ENA primary metagenome ERZ772909 (study PRJEB29015, sample SAMEA2738095) | human oral metagenome | biome: human oral; feature: human-associated habitat; material: saliva | place: China | collected 2270 ... | reverse complement strand
TTTTCAAGATTTTCTTTAGAAGCTAGAAATAATGTGAAATATATTAGTATGGATATGTATGCTCCATATATTAGCTTAGTTAAATCTATCTTTCCTAATGGAGAAATAGTTTTAGATAAATTTCATATTGTCAACCTTATTAGCAGAGCATTTAATCAAACTAGAATATTTATTATGAACTCTATTCAAGATCCTTCTTTAAGAAGAAAATTAAAGAGATTTTGGAAGTTATTATTAAAATATTACCCTGACCTTTGCGAAATAAAATACTATTGTCAAAGTTTTAAGTACAAATTAAGTAGTAAAGATAAAGTGGATTATCTCCTTGATAAAATACCTGAATTAGAAATTAATTTTAATATATATCAAGATATTATCCAAGCAATTAAACATAATAATTTTAAAAGATTTGAAGGAATAGTAGAAAAATATCTTGGAAGTAAAGAAAAAAATTCTGAGAAAATGAGAGTTGCTTTAAAAACTCTTAAAAAATATATGAAATATATTAAAAATATGTTTGAAACTAATATTACTAATGGAGTAATAGAAGGCTTAAATAATAAAATTAAATCAATAAAAAGAACTGCATTTGGATATTCAAAATTTAGCAATTTCAAAAAGCGTATATTAATTCAAGAGGGAATTGTTTCAATTAATGCTTAATTTCTTTATGCAATAATGAAATTTAGTAACAATAAAAAAAAGAGAATTTTCAAGTTTTTATTCTCAAAAATTCTCTTAATTATGCTAAATCATAGTCTAAACTTTTTCATCAACACTATTTGACAAATAACCTAAAAAAGTTGCTGTGAAATCTCACAGCAACTTAATTTTATTTTTGAAAATTAGTGTATAAAAATTAGTAAATAATTCTTAATCCTAATCCTCCTCTTAGATTGTTACCTTTAGTGTCATAACCAACTCCTAAAGTTATTCCAACTCTTGAGTTATCAATTCCAATCTTTAGATCAGACTTAACATTTCCTCTTCTATCTTCTTTTTCGCCTCTGATATTGAACCAATCAGCTTGAGTATCCGCAACTCTTGCCTTATTTTTTCCATTAGCAACTCTTCCTAATTCATTTTCATAAGCTATACCTAGAGTTGTTCTAAATGTTCTATAAGCTCCAAAGTCATGTTTAAATTCTAACTCTGTTCCAATTTCAGGTTTTACAGAATGATATGAATTAGATTTAACTTCCAGTCTGATTTCTCCAGATTTTTCTCTGATTTTTCCAATTCTTCCATATTCATATTTTAACGAAGCATAAGGTCTTAATTTAAAGTCTTCACTTAATCTGAATTCTTTACTTAGTTCTCCTTTTATTCCTGCTCCATATGTATGATATCTTGCTTTTGCATTAAATATGTCATCAACTACTAAGAATCTTCTATGCATTTTATTATATCCAGCTGATAATTCTCCTGACAATGTTAAATTCAAGCTATTATTATAGTCAAATGGTATTGATTTGAATACTCCTAATTTTCCTTGTAACATATTTTCTTTTGAATTTCCTAAATCTTCAAATTTCAATCTATTTTCAACTATACCTGCATACCAACCAAGTGATTTTCCAAGTCTTACAGTTTCATCTTCATGAACATAAGCTACTCCATAAGCACGGTTAGTATAGTCTATAACCCCAGCAGTATCTGTTGAGTATTCTCCTCTAGCTCCAAAAACTTTTACTTTATTACTATCTTTTGAGAAATTTTGCCATTCTTTTCTTAAATAATTAAATTCTTTATCTAAAATAGAACCTGTTGATTGAACTCTTTGTTGAACATTTGCATATTGATGTCCCATCATTTCATCAGTTGCTTGATTAAATAATATTTCTTCATTATTTCCTATACTATTTAGTTTTGTAAATAGCTCTCTTTCTCTTGTTCCTAAAGCTTCAACTCCATATCTTTGTTCTAATCCATCTAAGAAGTTATATGTATCTTTCTTTTCTACAGGAGTATCTTCATTTCCTGCATACTCAGTGTAAGGAATTTTTGCTAAATAGATATTTGTTAGATCTCCTGTATCTGGATCACGAGTAACTGTTGACATCCAAGTGTATGAACCAGAATATATATTCCATTTTGTTACTTGAGGGTTATTAGCAATAGATTTACTGTAAGGATCTAATATTTTCTTATCACTTACAACTATATATTTACTATTTGTTCTTTCTGCAGCTTCATTACCTATGATTAAATCTGCTTTTTCAGTTAAAACTCCAACATTTTCTATTGGTTTTGTAAAATCTATTCCTGATGTATTAATATACATTCCTATAGAATCTACATCTACAGTTTTTTCTGGATTATAATGTTTTAGTGGTTCTACTGCATTTATTGTTCTTATAACTTCAGGAATATTATTTTCATCTTCTGTTAATCTATTATTAGCTTTTTTAGCAAGTGGAATTTCTTTACCATTTACTAATATTTTTGCTACTTTATCTCCAGCTTTAGCATCTATTTTAACACTACCTAATTCTTTTCCAACTGGTTGTTTGCTTGTATCATAAATTAACTCTTCATTAGTAGTTTCACTCGTATTTGTTATTTGGTTTCCATTTACTCTTATAAGTCCATAGTTCTTAACTGTTCCACCTTTTAAGAATACACCTGCTCCATTACTTGAATCAATAATAATCTTACCAGTGCTTTCGTTAGTTAATTCTGAACCTTTTCCAATAACAACACCTTTAACATTCTTAAGACCTGTTCCGCTTGTTTCTATTGTTCCAGAGTTAATAGCTTTTGCTTTATTTTCAACAAATATACCTATATCATTATCTGCACTTAGTACTATTCTTCCCTTATTTTCAGCTTTTGAATTTTGTCCACTTGCATAAAGACCTGTACTAAATTTTCCATTTACTTTTATTGTACCTTCGTTTATTACACTTCCAGTATCTGAAACTTTTCCTGCAGCTTTTTCTATTTCTGATGGCTCATATCCACCAGCCATACCTATTGAGTATAATTTATTTGAATTATCACTTTCCCCAACACTAAGTGTAGCACCACTATGGTTTATTGCAGTTCCACCCTTATTTGTATAAATAGCAACATTACCAATTCCTTGAGAAAAATCTATGTCTGCATAGTTGTGAATAGTTCCTGCTGAATAAAGTCCATAGTTTTTATCTCCAGTGGCTGTAAGTTTAGTATGGTTATTAACTGTTCCAGTAGTATCATTTGAATAAATATACATTGCATCATTACCTAAAGTTACAGGACCTACATTGTTTGTTGTTATTGTATTTCCAGTTCCAATATTAACAAATGCAAAACTATTATCTCCTACTGATATAGTTGACCCTGCTTCTGCAGTTATATTTTGATGCCCACCTATAGTATAAATACCAACTGATTGATCTCTTCCTACTGTTAGTTTTCCTCCAGTTGAAAGTTTAACATCTCCATTTTTTGAATAAACTCCAATTGTATTAGTTCCAAGATTTAAATCAGTATTAGAATTTAGATCTACCCTATTTCCAAATAATCCTATTGAATTATTTCCTACAGTTACCTTTGCATCATTAGTTATTGTAGCTGTACCCCCATCAGTATATATACCTATATTAGGCACCATTGATGAAGCAGCCTCTTTAACTGTGATTTCTCCACTATTAACTACATTAGTATTATTCTTGCTAAGTATAGCTATTCCAGATTTAGCAACTGTAGTAAGTTTAGCTGTAGCAGTGTTAGTAAATGTTCCTCCACCATTTGCAAAAATATTTGTAATACCTGCAGTATTATCTCCATTAAGAATATTTACTGCCATATTATTTGTTGCATTAGCGTATCCATATGCTAGACCAACTGCAGTTCCTTGAGAAGTTCCACTATATTTAAGTTCAAATGGATTATTACCAACTATTGCCGAATTTCCTTTGACAAATATACCAGTTCCTCCATCTTTAACTTCTACTCCATATTTACTTTCTAAAGTAACATCAGAGTTTTGAGCAAATACTCCTATACCATTTTTACCAACAACTATATCAGATGAACCTGTACCACTTAAAGTTACTGTTCCTCCATTTTCGTTTCCATTTTCTTGTACTGCAGGAGTTGCAGGGATTGGAGCACCTTTTACAAGTATTCCTGTTGCATTATCTCCTAAAGCTATTATTTTTCCAGTATTTTTAACAGTTACTTTTGTTGGAGCAACTGCACCATTATTTAAAGCATATATACCAATAGGTTTTGCTCCATTTACAGTTATTGTTCCACTATTTTCAATATCAACAGCTTGTTTTGTATTGTCTTTATCAAAACCATATCCAGTAGGTTTATCTCCTTTTGCAACTCCAACGATACCTGCTCCTGAACCTCCTACAGTTATTGTTTCAGTATTTTTTATCTTACTTCCATTAGAACCATAAAGAGCTGCACCATTATCTACAGTTACTGTGGCTCCTGCTTCATTTACAATCGTACCATAGCTTACATTCATTGCAGCAATACCAGAATCTGCTGTTCCTCCTGTTATATTAACAGTTCCTTTGTTTACATATCCTGTTGTAGTGTTATCTATAGCCTGTGTATTTGAAGCCATTGAAAGCCCTTGAGCATATCTTTGAACACCCTGTTCATCTTTACCTAAAGTTGCATAAGGTGCCTCTCCTCTAATAGTTGTATTAGCATCTATAGTAACTTTAGTATTTTCCATAACTATACTATTGTATGAATTTGTTGCATCATTTAAGTCAATAGCATTTTGTGTTACGTTTAAAGTAGAGTTTCTTAAAGTAGTTTTATATGTATGTCCATTTGCATTAATAGCTCCAAACTTTCTAGTAGTTTTTATATTTTCTAAGAAAGTATCTGTTCCATCCCAAGTAGGATTAACTCCACTAAATATTCCTAAATTAACTCCATTTGCTTTAAAATTAATAGTAACATTTCCCATTCCTTGGAATTTTGAAGTATTATCTTCATCAGCCTTGTAATCATTTTCTGTTGATTTATTATCTACTAATATTCCTTTATACATATTTATTGTAGTAGGACCAGTAAATTTAATTTGTCCATTAGCTTGACCAGAATCAGCTGTTGAATAGAAAGGAATAGTATTATCTAAAACTTTATCTGCTTCTAAGTCTATTGTTCCACCAGCAAAATTAATAACACCGCTATTTTTTGCAAATAGAGCAGTTTCTTTTCCAGATTTTATTATACTTCCCGTTCCCTTTACATTTACAGTAGCATGATCAGCTGCAACAGCTCCAATACCATTAACTTTTAAATTACCGTTTACATTAACTTCAGAACCTTGACCTAAAGCATAAGCTCCTATATTTTGATTTAATAATTCTTTAGTATTCTCATCTGTTTTATCAGCCCATTCGTCAATAGCAGTAATATTTCCTTTTCCTGTAATTGCTTCTAAATTTTCTGCTCTTACTCTTTCTTTATCTGATGTTTTGTTATCTTCATAAGTATGCTTATATCCAGTATAAACTTTAGCACCTGCTTCAGCTAATGCCCCTATAGATTTATATCCTTTTATATCAGTATTACCTTCAACAGTAATTTGACCTTTATCTTTTGCATAGTATGCAATAGGGGTAGAGCCTTCTTTAAATCTTGCTGATAATTCTACATCAGAACCTATATTGACCTCACTACCTTTTCCTTCAAATCTTTCAGCATCTTTTGAAAGTCTTTTTCCAGGATTTTCACTTCCTAATTCGTCTAAGAAGTCAGGTGCAAATTCAGAAGATTTCCAAGTTCCATTAGCATAAGCAATTATAGTTCCTGTTGCAGCTTCGTTTTCTGTATCAGAATCAGAGACTTTTACTCTATCTCCCTTATAATCCTTTAAAGTAGTAGTATTTATAGGTACTAAGCCATCATTATCTTTATGGAAGTTAGAACTTTTCTTTATATCGATAACTGTCCCTTTTTCAGCAACAGCTATTACTCCACCTTTAGAATATTTACCAAAAGTTACATCTAAATCATTAACTTGTAATGAATGTATAGGATCTTTTGTAAGTTCAACATTTGATGTTAATGAAGTCTTAGCTCCAAAATCTTGATCAGGTAAAATTTTAGCTGTATTATTTCCTACTTTTTCAGCTCCTCTTTGACCAGACCAACCAAGGATAGCAATATTCCCTTCAGAGTATTTTTTATCTCCATTTTCTGCATTTCCTTTATCACTTTGTTGTGTGTCATCAGGAGTATTTGTATCTCCATTTTTTACTAAAGATAAATGAGAACCTATATCAGCCTTTAATTGGATTTCTCCTTGATATATTCCTATACCTGACTTTTCAGCTACTCCACCACCACCCATACTCCAACTATTAGATTTGTTATCTCCTGTAGGGTTTTTAATATCAAATCTATGCGAAAAATATAGTAAAACGTTTTTATCTCCATAAACTTCTGCTGGATTTTGTATTCTTATAGCTGGAGTAAAAGTTCCTGGTTTTAATAAGGCTTCTTTTTCTTCTGCTGTATAAGTGTTTATCCTTTCATTTATAGACCCCGTAGTCTTAAAATTATCAAAGTCAGCTACATAACCTTGACCTGAGTATAAAATATTATTTGAACCAGATATTCTATAAGTACCACTATTAGAAATATTAAAACTTCCTTGTGCACCCATTACTAAATATCCTATATTTTTATTTGATAATAGATCGGCATTAAATTCCCCAATAAAACCTCCTCTTTGTCCTGTAGCTCCTGGCTTTGCAGCCTCGTAGCCAAATATTGTATTATAATCTGTGGGATAGATATAGAATAAGGTATTTTCATCTCCTTTTTCTAATATATTAGCTGTTACATTATTTAAAGTCAATTTTCCAGCCCACCAAGTTTCAAGTGAAATAAAAGCAGCTTTTCCTCCTAAATATCCATGAACGTTTTCAAAAGTCATATTTCCAACTGTATGATAACCTAGTTGACCTATATGATCACCAGAAGATTTTTCAGTATTACTTCCTTGAATATATATCTTTGCATTTTTAAAAGTACTATAATTATTTGGAGTATGTTGACTTGTAAGATAAGTAATTACTCCCGGTCTTGGCTCTCCAAATTTAGTTTCTGTTCCGTTTGTCTCTATAACTCCACTTGCATTTTCAAAAGTTCCATCAGGTTTTAAACCTGCCCAAAATATCTTATTTCCAGCATCTGTAACTTTTTGTTCTTCTTTCCCTTCACCTTCATTAGTGATTATAAAAGGAGCTGTTCCTCCCATTAATACCCCACTTGTTGCGTCAGCATACTGTGAATAAAGTGATTTACTTTGAAAACTATAATCAAAGAATGGATTAGTATTTGGTTGAACTGTTATAGTTGGTTTTTCTGGCAGAACAACTTTAGGATCTTCAACTAGTTCTGGTGAAACTATTTTTATTGATGGTAATTGTGCCTTTGGATCATCTATATGTGGAATAGCTGGATCTATTTTGTTCTTTACTACTTCTTTTGGCTTAACTACTACTGCAGCATCCAAGCTAACTATAGGTTCTCTGACAGTCTTATTACTTGCTATTCCGTAGCCTGTGCTTCCCCCTCTTAAATTTGTTGAAGCATATTTTTTATTATTGCCTTTTTCTAATTCATTATAGTGTTTGCTACTTGTATGTCCAGTAGCTCTACTTATTTTACCTTCTTCTCTAACAAATTGTTGAGCATCCCCATATTTTTCTGCCTTATCTCCTCTCCCTTTGTAAGAAGATCCCCAGTTGTCATAAAAGAAATTTGCTCCAAATTGCCATGATGACCATGGTGATTTTACCACTTGATTTCCTTGTTCCATAAGTTGGATAAGCTCAAGTTTTGCCCCCTTAGTCACATCTTGATTTTGTTTTTTTAATTCATTAAGTCGTTCTTGTAATTTTGCAGCAGTTGATTTTATTTCTGCTCTTGTCATAACTGTTTGGTTAGCCGCTGCATTATCTGCTGTAGTTATTTCTTCTGAAAAAGCATTTACTCCCATCATTAGGAAAAGTATTGCTAATCCAATAGAATATTTTACAGACTTATATCTTTTTGCTATAGAACGTAAGTTCTTTTCAACATTTAAAAGATTGTTTCCCATTTTCTCTCCTTCTCGTCTTAATTTTCTCTTTGTACTAATTTAAATTCTACTCTTCTGTTTTGGAATCTTCCTTCTTCGGTATCATTTGTTGCTACTGGATCAGCTCCTCCCATTGCAACCAATCCAACTATTCTATGAGCTTCAAGTCCAAATTCTATCAATTTGTCTCTAACAGCTTCAGCTCTTCTTTGCGAAAGCTTTAGATTATATTTTTCACTACCTTTTGAATCAGTGTAACCAGTTATAGTCACTTCATAATTATTTTGATCTATATATTTTTTTAGATTTTCTAACAATTCAAAGTATTGTGGTTTTACAACTGATTTGTCAGAATCAAAGTTTAGAGCATTTGCATCTAACACTATTGTCATTTCTTTTGCTGGTTTTACATCTACGTTGTATTGATCGATTTCAAGTGCATTTATTCTTATTGTATTTTCACGCATTTGAGTTGTAGTTAATTTTTGTGCTGCCAACGATTGTATAGAAAGTACCAACATTAAAAGTAATATTCCTATTGTTGTTGTTCTTGTGGCACTTGTTGTTTGTCTTTGAACCATTGTTCAGCCTCCTTTTCAAGTGGTAAGTATTCTTTAGATACTTCAATTTTTCCTTCTTCTTGTAACTTTTCAAGATTTTCAGTTGGTTTTACGAATTTATTTTCTTTCAAATAAACTTCGATTTTGTCTAATCTGTCAGTGTTGTATTGTACAACTTTTTGGTTAGTACAAGATACTGCTAATGCTCCTAACACTAATAATAATGCTAATTTTTTCATTTTCTTCTCCCCTTTATTCTCCCATTTTTCTTTCTAGTTCTTTTAAATTCTTTTCTAGTCCATCTATCATTTCATTTGTTTTGTGATAGTTGTCTATTCTTCCATTTATTTCATCCATTCTAGCTTTTATTCTTTTAACTTCAATGTCCATTTTTTCGCTGTCAGTCATATTTTTTTCTCTTTCTCTTTGAGCTTTCATATCGGCTATCATTTTTTCTTTAGCTTGTCTTGCTTCTTCTTCTGCAGCTGCTTTTTCTTCAGCAGTAGTTGCTTCTGCCATTTTCTTTTCAGCATCCATTTGTTCTTCAATAGCTTGTTTTTCAGCTTCACTTTGAGCTTCTGCTAATTTCTTTTCGTTTTCAGCTTGTTCTTGAGCAAGTCTTGCTTCTTCTTCTGCAGCTTTTTTTTCTGCTTCAGCTTGTTCTTTTGCTAATCTTTCAGCTTCTTTAGCTTGTTTTGCAGCTTCTTTTTCTCTTTCTTTCATCATAGAGTCGTATTCTTTTAAAAGTCTTGCTTTTGCATCCTCTTCTGAATACGAAGCTTGACCTACTGCTACAAATAGTCCTAACATTAATCCTAAAATTGCTTTAATTTTCATATTAATATTCTCTCCTAATCTTATTTATTTTCTACATTTTCTTCAGTGATTTCTTTATATGCTTTTATTTCTGCTTCTTCTCTTGCAACAGATCTAACTACTCTTTCATAGAAATCTAATTTATCTTTTGCTTTTTCTCTAACAGCTTCCAATTTTTCTTCTTCTGTCATATGTTTTTTAGCTGCTGCTTTCTTTTCTTTTAACATTTTGTCCACAGCATTTGCATCAACTACATCTTGATTTACTGGTTGAGCTTCAATTTTGTCAGCTTCTTGTAAATCTTTTTCCATTTTAGCTTGATCTTCCATTGCTTTTTCTTCAGCTTCTTTTCCTTCTTTAAGAGCTTGTTCTTGTTGTTCCATCATAGCTTTTTCTTGAGCTATTCTTTCTTCTTCGGCTTTTTTTTCTGCTTCAGCTTGTTCTTTTGCTAATCTTTCAGCTTCTTTCTTAGCCATTTCTTCAGCTTTAGACATTTCCTTTCTTTTTTCTTCCAATATCTTTAATGCTTCTTTTTCATCTTCTGGACTTAATTCAGCATAAGCTATTGAAGATAAACCTAGTAACAAGAAAAATACCCCAAATATTTTCTTCATAATACCCTCCTATAAGTTTAAAAAATTAATTTTGACCTAAAACTTCTAATAATTTTGATAATTCTGATATTTGTTGTTCTTTGTCTGAGATTTTCTTTTGTAGTTTGTCATAGTAAACTTCAAATTTCTTTAGTATTTTTTTATACTCATCTCTGTGCCATCTGATTTCAGAATCTTGTTTAAGTTTTGCATATAGCTCATCTCTCCCCATTTGTTTTGATTTCAATTCTTGTAACTCTTGTTCAAGTTGAGCTTTTTCTTGCATAAATTCATCTCTTTTTTCATTTTCTTTTTCTAAAAGTGATTGATATTCTGCTTCAATACTTCCAACTTCGTTTGCAAGTTGTTGCATCAAATTATCTTCAGCAAAAGATACTGAACTTAGCACTAATACACAACCTAATAACATCTTTTTTACCATTTCTTTCCTCCCTTAAATTATTAAAAATTTTTTTATTTTTTTTAGGTAATACTTTCGTGGACATTATACTATAAATTCTAAGATTTTTCCACACTTTTGATTAAATATTATATTTTTTTTATATACTTTTTCAATTTTTGATTTTTTATTACTAAATAAATGATATAATTAAGAAAAATTCTTTACTTAAGTGAGTGTGATAAAAAATGAAAAAACATTGCAATATAATGATTCAAGGTACTGGTTCGTCAGTTGGTAAAACTTTGATCGTGGCTGGACTTTGTAGAATTTTTGCTCAAGATGGATATAGAGTCAGCCCTTTCAAATCTCAAAATATGGCATTAAATTCCTTTGTTGATATTGAGGGCTTAGAGATGAGCCGTGGTACTGTTGTACAGGCCGAAGCTGGATATGAAATTCCAAGAGCATTTATGAATCCAATTTTATTAAAACCAAATTCTGATAATAATTCTCAAGTCATTATCAACGGAAAAGTTGCTTTCACTGCTGATGCAAAAAATTATTTTTCACATTCGGCAGAATTAAAACAAAAAGCTTTTGAAAGTTATAGAAAATATATCGAGCCAAATTTTGATATTGCTGTACTAGAAGGTGGGGGTTCTCCAGCCGAAATAAATTTACGTGAATACGATTTAGTAAACATGGGTATGGCAGAGCTTGTTGATGCTCCTGTTATCCTAGTTGGAAATATTGATATAGGTGGGGTTTTTGCTTCTATTTATGGTACTGTTATGTTGCTTGATGAAAATGACAGAAAAAGAATTAAGGGCTATATTATAAATAAATTTCGTGGAGATGCAGATTTATTAAAGCCTGCCATTGATATTTTAGAGAAAAAGTTTCTGAAGGAGGGACTTGATATAAAGTGCTTGGGTGTTATTCCTTATGCTGATCTAAAAATTGAAGAGGAAGATAGTTTGTCGGATCAAGACAGAAAAATATATTCAGCCGACAAAAAATATATAAACATCGGTGTCATCAAAACTAAAAAAATGTCAAATTTTACAGATTTTTATGCTTTTAAACAATATGACGATGTCAGAGTAAAATATATCTACGAAGCTAAAGATTTGGAAGATAATGATGTCATAATTTTCCCGGGAAGCAAAAACACAATTACAGACTTGGAAGATTTGAAAAAAAGAAAAATCTTTGATAAGGTTGTCGAATTGAAAGAAAAAGGAAAAATTATTGTTGGAATTTGTGGTGGCTTACAGATGTTAGGTAAAAAGATTTTTGATCCTAAGCAACTTGAAAGTGAAATTTTAGAAACTGATGGTTTTAATTTTTTTAATTATGAGACTACATTCGACGAAATAAAAAAAACAGAACAAGTTACAAAAAAATTAGAAAATTTATCCGGAATTTTGAAAAATTTTAATGCTTATGAAGTTACAGGCTATGAAATCCATCAAGGAGTTTCGACTTTTAATGAGCCTGTGATATGTAACGAAAATGTTTTTGCTACATACATTCATGGAATTTTTGATAATTCAAAATTTACAAACGATTTTTTAAATATGATTAGATTAAAAAAATCTATGCCACTTAAAGATGTTGAAATTTCTTTCTCTGAATTTAAAGAAAATGAATTTAATAAATTGGCTGACTTGTTAAGAAAAAATTTAGATATTGAAAAAATTTATTCTCTTATCTGCCCTTCTCCTCTAATCACATACTTCGTTGTAGTCAATTCCCTAATTCCCATAGGCCCACGAGCGTGTAATTTTTGCGTAGAAATTCCGATTTCTCCACCAAATCCAAATTCTCCACCGTCAGAAAATCTAGTTGACGCATTTAAATAAACCGCTGCCGAATCCACTTCATTCAAGAATTTTTC
>ERZ772909.1583-NODE-1583-length-12347-cov-9.551253_pt1 | contig 12347 bp, 9 predicted proteins | sample MGYA00511137_ERZ772909 | MGnify/ENA primary metagenome ERZ772909 (study PRJEB29015, sample SAMEA2738095) | human oral metagenome | biome: human oral; feature: human-associated habitat; material: saliva | place: China | collected 2270 ... | reverse complement strand
GCCACGACTTGTGGGTTTTGGCTGAGTTTGATGCGGGCTAGCATTTTGCGCACGTAGTTGCAGTGTTCTAGCATGGCTTCGTTCAGTTTGTGTTTGACGTGACGCGGGGATTGGTACACCAGAATCGGTGCGAAGTCCCCTACGTGAATATAGCTCGTATCAGGTTCCGGACCTTCCGTAACGATATATTCATAGGGTATAGCCACGTTAAAGAGGCCGTACACCACGTCTTTGCCAATAGGGCGCCGACATTTGATATGGGCAAAGGTTAGATGCGGACCATAGGTCTTAGGCGATGTATAGCTGCTGCGCCGACCGTCGCTGGTCATAATATAATTGGGCCTCAGCCCTTCCTGTAGCGCCAGTTCCCGCGTAATGGTGCGCATCGGCAGACAGACCAGTTCTTCACGGCCATCTACGAAATAGCACTTCGTACTGTCACCACCACCAGGCTCATAAGTAGGAATAAAACAAACAATGTGGTTCTTTGGATTCGTATAGATCAAATCCAAATCCTCTCCCTTAGATAGCCGAGCGGCCATCATATCTGTTAATTCATCATGTGTTATCATAGGAATTCTCTCCACTCTAATTAGGAACATTCCCTTCAACAATACAATGAACACGTGTTCTGTGAAAGCAGATTCGCATGCTTTAATCTGCTGTTGATTTAATTGTATATCAGTCTGTATAATTTGTAAATATATACACAAAACTATAGAAATTTATGTAAAATTAAAGACTTTAAGATCTTGTAAAACTAATAATTACGTATATGTGTCATTATTTTCTCATTTACATTGAGAATTGCATATTTCATGTATATCTGTTAATCGAGATTAACGGAATTATACAAAAATCAGAATATAAATAAGAAATTAAATTATATTAACACATATTATTTAATACGAACTAGACTCTAATAGACTAATATTCATATGTTTACACTACATATTCTAATCGATTCAGAGTTCTAAGAATCTCATATGTATATAACTCTAATACGTGTATATCTCTAATGAATGTATAGCCTTATTGCATTCATACTAGTGTACTCGCAATTTCTTAAAGTCCGTCGTTAGGTATCTACGCAGCTTCCGAAGGGCTCGTTCATGACGTCTTTGGATAGCTTGGCGGCTACAGTTCAGCTCTTCACTGACCGATACCAAGCTTTGGCATTCTCCGTAAACGCGACGCAATAGGTCGCGCTGATCTGGAGACAGTCTGCCTAACGCCCATACGAGACGTGCTCGTAAGCGTTGTTCCTCATCGGCGGTCATAATCATGTCCGCTATATTTTCTCCAGACGAGAAGATATCCATACCAAACGTGACCTCTCCATCTTCGGTGATGCGATCTGGTATATGAATCTCACGATGATTACGTAACCGTTCTCGTTTCCAATACCGCATATAACCATATCTAATACCAGCTTTCACAAAGCCAGGGAACGGTACAGCCCCTTTCAAATCAAAACTATAAATCGATTCCAAGAGTATGGCCCATAGATAGCTCTCTAGGTCTTCACGAAACTCACGATTGCCTGTGCGATTTGTATAATGCAATATGAGTGGTCGATACCTACGACAGAGTTCAATTTGAGCCGCATCATGGCGCAGTTCGTCAACGGACCACGGCTGGTACCCAACTGTCTGAATCCGCATATTGGGATTTTGACAAATCGACACCAGGCTTTTATCCGATAAGGATGTTAATACCTGATGCCCACAAATGAGGGTCTGTAATTTCAACTCCTCTGGCACCTTGTACTTTAGTTCCTTAGAAAGTACTTCGTTAGAAGTTTTTTCCGCAGGTGATAGCTCCTCAGATTGTGCATTTTCAGATACTGATTTTCTAGTAACTAATTTCTCCGATTGTAAGCTTGCAGTTTTAATACAGGTTCGTTGTACTAACGGTTCTTCGTTTGTGTATAACATAAATCCCCTTTCCTGCCATGGCATAGCGCTTATCTACACAATAGCGTGAAAAGGGGATTTTGACAAACTGGCAATTCTTTTGAATTCCGTCATATTCTGTTACATCCTAACATTAATTTCTACCCATAAAAGGTCATAACTATACACCTAGATAGGTAATTGCTGAAAATAAATAAACAACACAAAAGACACCACAGAGGAAGTGTGGTGTCTTTTTAGAAGAGTGAGTACTACCATTGGGTAATAGTACACAAGTTCAGATTACTAATACATACACATTAGGAGTAATGTATTCTGATATTACTAGTAATTGTACAAGTAATCCTATGTTTAATGTATCTGATTAGATTGCAATACAGGAAGCTTCCACAAAGTCTTTCAGTTGTGGTTTTACGTAGGTTTGGTACACGTCTGCACCATTGCCACGCACGATGTCGCCCCAGTATTTATACACATAGCGGTACCAGAAATGGAACATGCTATTGGTAAAATGGTAGTCTGCGTATTTCGCAGGTCCACGACTATTGGCTTGGATACGACCTACAAGGCCCATCGCCATGAGGTCATTTAAACGAGATGTAAAGGTGCCGCTTTTAATTTGGCTAGCTTGTAAAAGCTCCACGTAGTATGGTCTTTCAAGGGTAGCAAGGCCAGACAAGATAGCGTTAGCACCTGTTATATTTTTCATATCTCGATGTAAGATATGTTGTGTTTCTTCAAATAGGGCACCCGATACGGAGAAGAACAAATTAATGATATTCGTATCGATGCTTTCACCATTATCAAAGTACTGCACATACGCAGGTAGACCGCCTGTTACGGCAAATACAGTACGCAAGTCATCTTTAGCATAGTGAAGCCCCAAGGATTTCATATCAACCAAAGAGAATGGTTTCACCTCGAAGTATTCTGATACATAAGGACCTATTAAGCTACGCTCACCAATGATACGACCATCGAGCTGTTCTAAACCATTCGCCATCAAAATGATGTTCAACTGGCTCTTTTCTTTATAGGTATCTAACAAATCACGCAAATATATGGGAAATTGAGGCACAGCCTCCACCAAGGAAGGGTAATCATCAATCACCACAGTCTGAGGCGTTTTCACACTGCTTTCAAATAGACCCTCAAAAGCCTCTTGCAAGCTAGTGATCGGTTCGAATTTGTCCTGCTCATCGGTAGGAACAAAACGTGCCTCAAGAGCTCGATTCATATCGGCTACATGGATTGCTTCATTAGCCATGCGACCTGCCAAGTATAACGCCTTATGACGTCGTACAAGCTGGGAAGCCACATAGGATTTGCCACTGCGATGCGGACCGTAAACAACACACAAACTCATTTGATTCATCGCAATACGGGACTGGATACTCTCAATAATTTCAGCACGTCCCACAAAATTCATATACTCTCACCTCCAACATTCTATGGAGATTATTATATCATAAATTTAAAACAAATATAAACTTATTTTCATATTATTAACATGACTTTTGATTATGTTAAATTTTTTACGCATAAAATATACTTATTTAATGGTTTGCTTTTTACTCATTTGATTGTGAAATCCCTTATATTTACTGCATTCTTATGGGTCCATCCTCGTCACGCCAACATACAATATTTCGTATATAATTTTTTTCGTAATCAACACATATAAAAAGACGTGCCTACCATAAGGTATAGCACGTCATATGACTCGTATGTAATAAGGATATTTATAGAGTCGTTTCTTTATTGTTATAGTTGTTTCTTTATTGTTGTAGTTATTTCTTTATTATTGTATTTGAGTTTGCATCTTCATAAGCAAAATATGCTTAACCGCATCATTGAGTCGGTCATTTGAAATGGTTCCGTTCGCCACCGCTTGCATAAGTGCGCGATGGACTTCATCGATGTGCCCCGTATCCGCATCAAGGAGGACGAGGTCACTGCCTGCTACGATGGAGTTAACTGCAAAGTCCCCTATCTTTTGGTTTGCTTGCAAGGCTCCTACATCGACACGGTCGGTCATAACCACGCCGTTATAGCCTAGCTCGTGTCGTAGCCAGTCCGTTATGATTGCTTTCGAGTTACTCGCTAGGTGTTCATTATCGATGGCAGGGATTTGCACATGGCTTATGACGAGCATGTACGTATTCGCTGTCGTCTGTGTAATGAGGCGTTTAAATACGGACACATCGTTATTGTTCAAATAGGCCTTCGCATCGTTAGCGGTCTCAAAGGATGCATCACCAAGGCTCACTGTTGGGAAGTAGTTATAGCCAAACCACATGTGGTTGATTTGATAACGCTCCGCCATGGCGAGATCCATATACCCTGCCCACGTAGGGTCAGATGTATAGGACACATTCGGCACCCCTAGGTTCGCATTCGGTCCCACAATGAGGTTAAAGCCCATATCGCGCATTTCGATGGCCGATCGAGTCACTAAATTGATGATCCGTTCCATCGGTAGTTGCCCCCAACGATTTGGCTCTGGCAAGCGCAAGAAACTTTCATTCGTACGCAACACCTTATCCCGATTGATGCCGATGTATGGCGTCACCATACTCGCCGTTGTGGCCGTTTGCATGATATCGCTGGTGAAAGCTTTCACTTGGTTTTTATTATGTAGATTTTCATTAGTTAGCATAACGCCGCTCACACGATATTTCCTGATGACGTCCTTTTGGGACTGTCCTACCGTGCTGCCGTGAAGGCTAATCATCATCAGCTGGCCTATCTTGTCCTCTTGAGACATAGCCCCAAGCCAGGTGTTCACCTTCTCAGGGACAGGTTTGTCTGATTCCATGACGGCCCGATACGATACAGTTCGTACCTCTTCCTGCTCTGCCTGACTCTCATGTTGGCATCCCGCAGTACCGATGGCGGCGACTATCAAGGCCATGCCACATAAGGCACGCCGTAAAAACAAGTTCATCTCTCCACAAAACTCCTTGCTGAACTCTCTTACACATTACTTCTCTATATATTATACACTATATAATTCATCTTTTCCTCATGTGAAAGCTAATTTTCTATACTAATTTATCATAATAAAGTTATAAAGTAACAGTAACAATTACTATACAAAACAATCCATTGATATGAAATCATTATGATAGTACATACAGTCACAATCTAGTGCCTTATGAGATCCATACATATAACATATACAAAACTATAAGAAGGATAAATATAAAAATCCTACGAATCGCATGTAAGGTGACACTCAGTAGTCAATATCTACACAAGTATCAAGTCACTCATGACCCGTAGGATTTATGTATGTTCAGTTAGTTACCCATATACCAGTCTAATCACGCCAATGTATAGATGTACGTATCGACTGATTACATTCGAATAGATGTACGTATCGGCAGATTACATTCGAACCGACTCGTACTGACCGAATTAGCTACATGGTAATACGATTAGCCCTTATATTTAGGGGATGTTGGGCATGTTTCAGGTGTTACGTCTTTGCGATCACCAAGAACCGCGCTGCGGTCTGTGTAATGTGTATGCAAGAGTTCATGTGCCTTATGGCCCAATGGTTCACCCAAGAAGTCTTTGTATAAGGCTTGGATTTCTGGATTTTCATAGGAAGCAACCCATTTGTAGTTCGCATCAGCTTCGTAAAGACCGCCAATACGAGCTTCCTTAGTTTTCACAGCTTGAGGCAATTTAGTGCGCGGTTGACCGCCGCCACCAATACAGCCACCTGGGCAAGCCATAACTTCGATGAAGTCATAGTGTTTATCGCTATCTTTCAAGGCATTAAGGAAGTCACGTGTGTTTTTACCGCCATGCACTACAGCAACAGACAAGGTTACATCATCACCTAATTGAACAGTGGCCTCTTTAACGCCTTCCATACCACGAACGTCTTCGAGGTGTGTCAATGCATATGGAGGTGGCTCTTTATCAGTGATAAGCTTGTATGCTGTACGCATAGCTGCTTCCATAACACCGCCAGTGTTACCGAAGATGATGGAGGCCCCAGTTTCCATACCGATTAAGTCATCGAATTGGGATTCTTCAATAGCATTGAAGTCGAGGTTTTCCTCTTGAATCCAACGGATGAACTCACGTGTGGTGATGGAAATATCTGTATCCATACCAAGGGATTCATCATTATGGTAACGAGCCGCTGCATTTTCTTCTTCCCGTTTTGTTTCTGCTTTTTTAGCCGTACAAGGGTTTACAGATACGGATACGATATTGCTAGGATTAATGCCTTTTTTCTCAGCAAAATAAGTTTTAATCATAGCTGCTTCCATAGCGATACAAGAACGTGTGGAAGACAAGTTAGGAATCAATTCAGGGAAGTAGATTTCCGCAAAGCGCACCCATGCTGGGCAGCAGCTTGTGAATTGAGGAATTTGGCCGCCGTTTTTAAGGCGTTCTACAAGCTCAGATGCTTCTTCCATGATAGTTAAGTCCGCACCAAAGTTAGTGTCTACTACATAGTCTGCACCTAATGCACGCAATGCACCAACCATTTTACCTTCAAGGAATGTACCTGGTTCGTAACCGAAGCCTTCGCCGATAGCTACACGAACAGCTGGAGCTGTTTGAATAACAACGATTTTTTCAGGATCTGCAAGAGCAGCTTTCACCTTTTCAAGCTCAGATTTAGCATGCATGGAGTCGAATGGACATGCAGCCGCACATTGACCACAGTGGATACATACAGGCACGTCGCCATTTGCATCGAGATCGTAGTAGTCGAGTACGCTCATTACGTCCGCACAAGCGCGACGGCATAACGTACAGTTTTTACACTTAGAAATGTCGTGATAAATGGATGGATTGTCGAGCGCAATCGGCACGCGTTTATCGATAAATTCGTATTGAGACATGAGGACCTCCTCTAACAAACTAAAACTAGCAAACCTTTAAAAGAAATAGGCCAAACTACAGAGCACTGTGCTCAAGGCGTACTTCCACATCTTACCTTTAGTATACGCTATAGTGAAAGTTTATACTATGTAGAAATGTTACACTTTTGTGCAAAAATGCGCAATATTGTTCCCATTGTACCACGAATAGATAAATAATTCACCAAATTTTAGGGAATTAAAGGTAGTAAAAAAACGCACGCCCTCAAATGAGAACGTGCGTATGTGGCTTTCACCAAAAATCATAACCCTCGGAGGATCAGATTATTTGTCACCCCAGATAAGTGTGTATACAGCGTATGCAGGAGTACCTTGTTCAACCTTACGAGTAGATTTGTTAGGTTGTTCTTGTTTTACTACTTCGCCTTTTGGATTGTAAAGAGTAACCTTAACGTCTTTTACTTCCCGTTTTTTGTGGTTGAACTCTTCAGTTACGATGTAGTGGTAACCTTCGTAGTCCATAGCTTTGATGTCCAAAACAGCTTTTTTGTCATCTTTTTTAACAGAATCGTTATCGATGGACCAAGTGATGCCATTGCTATCAGTACCAACAGTATACCAATTTGCTGCATCAACACTACCGATACCACCAATCAATAAAGCGCCTGCTGCCAAAACAGCTGCCAATGTTTTTTTCATATGTTTACCTCTCGATTTAAATACAAGAATACGAAATCTAGTATATTCGATGAAACTAAATATTTTATGAAAGACAAACGTGCTCAATTATTAAGACTTCACATAATAGGTAGAACGGCCTCCACCTTTGCGATAGATACTACCATTTTTCACAAGTGTACGCATTGCACCCTCAATAGCACTATCACTGAGGTTTGGACACCATTCTCGAATATGTTGCTTGGTGAAAGCCCCTAAATGATTATCGATAGCAGTTTTCACCTGATGTATCGCAGAACCGCTATTTACCAATAAAGAACTTCGGTCTTCAAAGTCATGATACGCTGCTAATAGCATTTGTAACCAATAGCGAATAAACGATATAGGGCAGGAACTTTCATCATACCAAGTATCACTAGACTCGCGCAAAGCAGCATAATACATATCCTTGTTTGCGGCGATTTTAGCCTCTAAAGACACATATTTACCAACCATAAAACCACTGCGATATAACAACAATGTCGTCAACAATCGACTCATGCGACCATTTCCATCATTGAATGGATGAATACATAGGAAATCATGTATAAAAATAGGAATAGCTAGGAGCGGTTCTACCTCCCCATTACCTACAACACGATTATATTCAGCACAAATCTGGTCGAGCGCCTCTGCTGTCTCATAGGGCGCTAGAGGAGTAAATAACACCTCTGTCCGTCCATCGGGATAGGTAGCACTAATATAGTTCTGTACACTCTTTAACTGTCCACCACGAGCATTAAACTGGTAATCATACAAAATATGATTGCGACACAAAGATATGGAGTCATAACTTTCATGGATAACATTTAAAGCATCACGATACCCCATGATCTCCTGCTCATCCCGATTTCGAGGTGTAGTCTTGTCAGCCACCAACTGCCGAAGCCGTGTACTCGTCGTCACGATTCCTTCAATCGCATTCGAAGCCTCTGTACTCTGCACCTTTGCCAACTCTACAAGAGAATCTAATATAGCAGGACTCTGTGAAAGCAAAACCTCCTCCTTGCCATTCGCTCGGTAGATCCCTGCAATAAGACTTAAAATATCCATATCCCATGACAAAGACTGAATACGACCATACTCAAAACGACGCATACACACACCTCCAATCACGGCTAATCCCTTACAAATAAAATTATTCCCTTAAATTATACCATAATTTAAGGGAATAAGCCCCAAGGAAAATATCCTATATTAGAAGTATATCTGTTTTTTAAAGAGATTTACTATATTACTTCTATGTAATATGATTCCACTCCTTAATTCTTTTAACAATCTGATTTATCTTGTCTTCTAGATCTAAAACATTTAAATCTTCATGTTTCATGTGACTAACTAAGGCAACAGACTTTTTATACTTATTATGAATATAGTTATCACCAAATTTTGAGCTTTTTTGCGCATTATTTAAAAACTCTCCTATATTTTGATATTGCTCTATTTGTTTATTAATACCATATTCTATATTAATAACCCTTTGAGATAAATAATTCTCTATCTCTCTCCCTTTTGTAACCCAAGCAAATGAACCACTATCTTTAAATTCTTTTTGGATTCGCTTCTTAGTCTGATTAATTTTACTATTTTGAGTTTTTTTATCACTATCCATAACTAAAATAGAATTTCTATTAGCTAAAAACAAACTAATTAATTCAGATTCATCCTCATATCTGGTTTCTCCCGATAAATGCGCTAATAGTCTACCACCATAAAAAAGAATTTGATAATGTGTATTTTCTTTTAATAGACCATCCGAAGCTAACTCAATCCATTTATTAATATAAACACGATCCGATGGACCCTCAACCCAAATAATTCCATTAGACTGAAGGATATCACTAGCTTTTATACCTAAATCATTTAAAATATCGCAATTACTGGAGAACGAAAATGCATTATCTGTTATTAATTCATTAGTGCTTCTATCTTTCTTTAAATGTGTAATACTAATAGATGGCATATTACCAAACATATTAATAGGTATATTTGAATGTGTCGTAATGAAAAAAATATCATTTTTTTCATTAGCCCAATTATATAAATAATTAAATAAATTTCTTTGAATAGTTGGATGTATATTATTTTCAAGTTCTTCAAAAATAAATATATTTCTTTGAGATTTACTCGCTTCTAAAAATAATTTAATCAACACTAATAATATAGTTCTTAAGCCACTCCCCGAACTCGATAAAGGTATTCTACCATTTTCATTTACTAAATGAATTTCCCATTTTGTTTCATCATCAGAATTTATCTCTTGGCACATAATACGATCAAAATGCTCATCAGGTAAGACTATTTTATTTAATGCCTCAAGTATTTCTTTTTCTACTACTTTAAAATCATATTCACTGTTATGTAAATATGCTCTTATAAGATTAGTAGCTCCAACACCATCAGTATCAATTTTCAAACTTATACTCTCGATTTCTGGAATTAAATTACGATCAGCATCAAGCTTTATTATCTTATAATTACTAATAAAATGACTTAATGAAACATGTCCCAAATCACTTAATAATTGATCTTCAGTTGAATTTAATACTGTCTCACCATAGGGTTCATATATAGATGAATCTATAGACTTTATATGAAAATCATTATCTAGCCTACTAAATTCATATGTTAATTTTTTACCGACTAAAGTTTTACCATACTCAAAATAATTACCAACCTCACTATTGGAGGTACTGCTAGGAAAGATATTCTGAGGTACACTATCTATAGTAATGGAAAATTCTATATCCATATTTACTTTTTTTTCATATCGTTCAGCCGCATTTATATAACTAAGCTGATTTAAAATTGATAACAAAGTAGATTTTCCAATATTATTTCTACCTATTAAGATATTAAACTTTTCAAGATTATCAAACCCGATAAAAGAATCTCCAATATTCTTATAATTCGCAACTTTTAATGATTTAATCATTATGACTCTCCCTAGACCGCTACTAAGAAAAATAACTATATAAAAAGGTAGACAAAATCTTCAGATTAATTATAGTTTTATATCTAAAGATAAATGTCTACCCATTCATAACTGAAGAGGAAATTTACCAAATCAAGTGATACACGTGATCTAGGTTACTTCCTTCTTGTATTTGTATTTTTGTATTCGCCAATGTTTCAGAGCCAATCATATAGCCTTGTGGATTATATGTTGTAACATCAATAAGCTGCACTGTTTTATCAGCGCGATTGAATGTCATTGTATAAATGGAGTGATCTCCATTTGGATCTACAATCTTTAAGCGCAATGTAGCTTGAGCATCATTTTTATTAACAGAATCATTATCGATGTAACCAGTACGACCAGCTTGGTCCGTTTCTAGTGTATACCAACTTTCAGCATGAGACACACCCACACCAGCACTAAATAACAAACCTGCTACAGCTAGACAAGCAAATAATTTTTTCATAACTAGTCTCTCCTGACTGTAAAATTAAATAACTATGCAATCTACATACATAAATTCCCTACGCCTTCATTATAACACCATAATTGCATATTACTAATAAAAACTCTATTAAATGCATAAATTATATAGAACTCTTAAGGAACGTCTAGCGAGGCCCCTATGGGCTTTAAATAATCCAATAGATTTGAAGGCTGATATTCGCCCTGTAAGATTGGTAAGAAAATAGAAAGCCCCGAACTATTCTGAAAACGACTTAGTTCACTATGGAGGCTTTCAGGATAGTTCGGGGCTCCTTATACGTTCTGAATATCTAAATAGACAGAGCGAATATCAGCTTCTATTAAATTGTTGGATTATTTACCCCATAGGGCCTGCATAACTTCCGCGCCCATGGTATCTTCTTCAATTTTTGTAGGTTTTTGTGCTTCTTTACTGGACAATAACGCTACGCCTGCAGCACTGTATACTGTTGTATCAAGTTCTGTCCATGTTTTTTCTTTACGATCAATGCGTACTGTGTAGATGTATGTGAAACCTTCTACATTGTTAATTTTAACAAGTACTGTTGCCGCATCATCTGTTTTATATACAGAAGAGTTGTCGATAAACCATGCTGCATCATCAGCATCAGCATCGATATAATACCAATCAGCGGCACTCGCTTGGCCAAAGCCACCTACAAAGAAAACCCCTGCTGCAAACATAGCAGCTAACCATTTTTTCATTTCTAACTCCTTAACGCTAGAGACGACCATCTAAGATGGCCGCCCATAGTTACTTACATATTTGTATCTTAATTACTTAATTATATTATTCTTCAGTTCCGTCTTCTTCGATTTCAGAACCTGGAATAACAGCAATGCTAGCTACTTTATCACCTTCGTCGAGGTTTTGTGTTTTCACACCAGAAATAGCTTTGCCTTTTTTAACAGCAATATCGTTCATGTTGAAGCGAATAATCTTACCTTGTTCAGAGATAAGCATGATTTCGTCATCGTTATGAACAACCTCTACGGATACTACGTCACCAGTTTTGTTCGTAATCTTGAAGTTCTTAGAGCCTTTACCACCGCGTTTTTGCAATGTGTAAGCTTCCGCATCATTGCGTTTACCGAAACCTTCTTCGGAAATAGTGAACACTTGTGCTTCGCTTTCATCAGCATTAAGAACACCAGCACCTACAACCACGTCGCCTGCATTGAGTTTAATGCCTCGTACACCGTGAGCCGCACGTTTCATAAGGCGTACATCGCTTTCACTGAAACGAATAGCGATACCCAATTTAGTACCAATCAAGATATCTTGGTCACCAGTCGTTACATTGACGGAAATCAAGTGATCCCCTTCGTCGAGGTTGATAGCGTTGAGACCAGAACGACGGATGTTGCGGTATTCTTCGATAGCTGTACGTTTTACAACGCCGAACTCAGTAACCATGA
>ERZ772909.1582-NODE-1582-length-12351-cov-3.746503_pt1 | contig 12351 bp, 7 predicted proteins | sample MGYA00511137_ERZ772909 | MGnify/ENA primary metagenome ERZ772909 (study PRJEB29015, sample SAMEA2738095) | human oral metagenome | biome: human oral; feature: human-associated habitat; material: saliva | place: China | collected 2270 ... | reverse complement strand
TTAATAATTAGAAAAAAGATTATATAAAAAAATAAGGTATAATATTAATAGATATAAATTATAAAAAATAGAGGAGAATTTATGAAGAAAAAGCAAATATATAAGAGAATAGTCTTGGCAGTAAGTTTAACTGCAATTATTTCTTGTGGAGGCGGTGGTGGAGAAGCAAATCCAACTGTTTCGGTGAATACAAGAGTAGATAATAAATCTACTTCGATATCGGTAAATAATCCTCAAGAAAAAAAGGAGAAATATCCTGAAATAATAAAAGATTCTTTAAAATTAAATAAAAACGGAGAAAATGTTTGGAATGTTGGAAATAATTTTCATGCAAATTATGGAGAAAAAATAGGAGAAACAGCAAAAATAAATGTAACAGTAAAAGATTCGAATGGAAATGATAAGAAAGTTAGCTATCAAACATCACAAGAGACTTTACAAGATAGAGTGACTAATATAAAAAAAGGAGACCCTACAAAGCTTTTTGCGTGGAATGAAGAAGATTTTTCGGTTAATTATAAAAATTTAAATAATTATACGAAAGTGAATAAAACTGAAACAAATCAAGAATTAGATGGAAGTGGTGTGAAAATTGGAATAATTGATACTGGTTTTGAGAATACAGAGATATATAATCAATTATTATCAGATAAAAATGTAAAAAATATATTCCCGGCACAAAATACAGAAGAAGCTAAGTACAAAGATAATTCTAAAAATGAAAAACATGGAGTATATGTGACGGCAACATCAGCATTTTACGCTCCAAAAGCTGAATATAAGGTTGGAGATGCAACTGGGAAAGCAGTGAATATTCAAGATAAAACAAAAGGATTTTTTTCTGGGAATAATGAAGAAGAAATTATACAAGCTATGATAGATAAAGGAGTAAAAATAATAAATCGTTCTTATGGAAATATAGTGGATTCAAGTGAATATAAAAATTTTGATTTTGATAAGTTTAATGAAATGCCTATTAATAAAATACGTAAATTATTTTCAGATATACACAATGATAGGATGACAAAAGAACAGTTTAAAGAAATATATGGTTCGGATTTTGATAAATTTGAAAAAGTATATTGGACATATATACAAGCACATAAAAAATTCATAGATGAGGGTGGATTAATAATAACTTCAGCAGGAAATAGATTAGATAAGAATGGGAAAGAAAATTATAATTTTACAAATACGAATGTATTTTATTCGACACATAATGAATTAAAAAAGGGAATGTTAAATGTTGGTGGAGTTACTGATTCTTATTTTGTAGATGAAAATGGAAAAGTATATAGAAATTATGAAACAGGAGTTAAAGAAGAAAAAATATATGTTGATATTATAAAAAAAGAGTTTAAAGGATATAGTCCGGCAACGGATTTAGGTAAAGCAAAATATGGTTTTATGGTGGCTGAAGCAGAATATCGTTATAAAAATGGTAAAATTCAGAATGGAACATCTGTGTCATCACCAGCTGTAGTAGGAACAGCAGCATTAATTAAACAAAAATATCCTTGGATGGACGGGAACTTAATAAGACAAACTTTAATTACTACAGCGACAGACATTGGAGAAAAAGGTGTTGATAGTGTTTATGGTTGGGGATTGTTGAATATTAGTAAAGCAGTAAATGGACCAGCATTATTTAGTAAAGCTGCAGCATTTGAAGATAATGTAACTGTTAATTTTGATAATTATGTATCAGTATTCTCAAATAATATAGGTGGAGATGCAGGACTTATAAAACAAGGAAATGGAACTTTAGTACTTGGTGGATATAATACTTACACTGGAGATACTAGAGTTGAAAATGGTAAACTTTATGTTACAAACAACATGACTTCAAAAATAATAAATGATTCACTAGCAACGACAGTATTATCTGGAGCAAGTGTTACTTCAGTGTCAAACAGTGGAACACTTTATTCAGTAGGAAATAATAGAGTAGTAAGTTTAGATTCAGCTCCAAATTCTGTCGTAGTAGCAGATAGTAATTCAAGAATTATAGTTGCAGAAAAATCTGATTTATCAAACATAAATTTAAAAGTGAATGTAGATAAATATGTCACAAAAGCAGGAGATACTAACAATTATATAGGTGGAAATGTAGAAAATAAATATAATAGTGTTTTAGCTGAAGGAAATTATAATGTAAAAAATACAGAAAAAGGAAATGTAAACATTAGTAGAGCTTCTATGGCAAATGTTGTAGCAGAAGGTCAAGAAAGTTCATTAAATGTTGCAAGTAATTTAGATAATGCTTTTGATAGTTTAGATAAAGAAGTAAAAGCAGGAACAGCAAATGCAGATGTTCTTGAGCAAGCAAAAGAATTACAAAAAGTGGCAAGCTCAATAGCAACAGCAAATAGTTTACAATCATTATCAGGAGAAGTATATGCTTCAGCACAAGCATTAACATTTGAGCAAGCACAAACAATTAACAAAGATTTATCAAATAGATTAAATCAAATTGGAGTGTTAGATGATACTGGAAATGGTGGATACTGGTTATCTGGAATAGGTGGAAAAGGTAAAATTACTAAAAAAGGATATGCAAGTGCAGACACAAAAACTTTAGGAAGTATGTTTGGAGTAGATAAAAAAATTGGAGATAATTTAATTTTAGGAACAGCAATAGCATATTCTAATTCAGATGCAAAATTTGATAGTAACGCAGGAAAAAGTGAAAGTAAAAGTGTAAATATTTCGTTATATGGAAGATACGGACAAAAAGATAATCCGGTATATGTCCAAGGAAGATTAGGATTAGGATTTGTAGACAGTGATGTTGAAAGAAATATAATTACAGGAAATATTGTAAATTCTGAGAAAATAAATCATAAAGATAAAGTAATTTCAGCTTATGTTGAATCAGGATATAATGTTAAAAAAGGAGACTTTACATTTACACCTTATGCAGCTTTAGAAAATGACACTGTAATTAGAGGTAAATTTAAAGAAAATAGTAAATTTGCAATAAGTGCAAGCAAAAAAACTTATAATCAAACAAATGCAACTGTTGGAGTAAGAGGAACGCAAAGCTTTGGAGCAGTTAAGTTAAATGGATATGTTGAATACAAACAAGCATTAAATAAAGAAGATTTGAGTTTTGATGCTAAATTTAACGGAATAGATAAAGATATAACAGTTAAAGGGATTGGACTTAATAATAATAGAACATGGGCAGGAGTAGGAATAGTTCATGAAGTGACACCTAAATTCTCTTGGTATGGAAACTATGATTTAAAATTAGAAAAAAATAAAGGTCGTAACAATGTATTTACGATAGGATTTAGAGTAAATTATTAATATAACATATAAAAATGCACCATAATCTTAAGTAAAAAAGTTTAAGATTAAAGGTGCATTTTTTATTTTATTTTAAAATTAATTTTTGTAAATTAGTAAATAAAATATACTATTTTTGAGCATTCAATCTAGCGATTTCAATGATAACATCTGTAGCTTTTTCCATTGTTTCTAAAGCAACAAATTCGTATTTACCATGAAAATTTTCTCCTCCAGCAAAAATATTTGGAGTTGGAAGTCCCATAAATGAAATTTTAGAACCATCTGTTCCACCACGAATTGGTTGAATGATAGGTTTTATATTTAAGTTTTCCATAGCTTTTTTAGCAATCTCAACAATATGCATATGATCTTTTATAATGTCACCCATATTGTAATAACTATCTTTCATTTCAACAGTTACAAGTTTTTTTCCATATTTTTCATTAATTTTTTGGGCAATATTTTTTACAAACTCTTTTCTTTCTAAAAATTTTTCTTTATTATGATCTCTTATAATAAAATGAAGTTCTGCATCTTCACAGTTTGATTTAATACTTTCTAAGAAAAAGAAACCTTCATAGCCTTCTGTTTTTTCAGGTACTTCATCTGCAGGGAAATGATTAATAATTTCAGTTGCTATTAAACTAGCATTAATTAATTTATTTTTTGCAGTTCCAGGATGAACGCTTTTACCTTTTACAGTGAAAAATGCACTTGCAGCATTAAAGCTTTCATACTCTAATTCTCCGACAGGACCTCCATCCATAGTGTAAGCAAAATCGGCACTAAATTCTTTAACATTAAAGTTGTCAGCTCCACGACCAATTTCTTCATCCGGACCGAATGCTACTTTAATTGTTCCGTGTGGTATTTCTGGATGATTTTTTAAGTATTTCATAGCTTCCATAATTTCAGTAATTCCAGCTTTATCATCAGCTCCTAATAAAGTTGTACCATCTGTAGTAATTAAAGTTTTACCAATATAATTTTTTAAGTTTGGAAAATCATTTGGAGATAAAATAATATCTAAATCTTTATTTAATACAATATCTTTTCCATCATAATTTTCATGAGTCTGTGGATTGACATTAACGGCATTAAAATCTGCCGTATCCATGTGTGCAATAAATCCAATTACTGGGACATTTTTTGAGATATTACTAGGTAAAGTTCCATTTACAAAACACGCATCATTAATAAACACATTTTCTAATCCTATTTCTTCTAATTCAGCTTTAAGCATTTTTGCAAACTCAATTTGAGATGGAGTAGAAGGGATAGAATTACTTTTATCATCCGATCTAGTTTCAAATTTTACATATCTAAAAAATCTTTCTTTTAAAGTTTCATATTTTGTTAACATTTTTATTCCTCTTTTCATTTTTAAATTTAAAAATTAAGTACTTTATTTTAATTATATTTTACAAAATAATTAAAAACATTTACCCACTATTTCTAAGTCCAGTTGCAAGTCCGTTAATTGAAATATGGATGGCTTTTTGCAATTCTTGTGAATCACTTCCATTTCTTTGCCTTTTTAATAATTCAATTTGTAAATAGTTCATTGAATCAAAGTAAGCAAGACGATTACGCAAACTACTTGCAAGCTCTGGATTATCTGCTAAAAGAACTTTATTTCCAGTAATTTTTTGTAAAACATCCAGTGTTAATTCCCATTCTTTTACAATAGAATCAAATATTTTTTGTGCTACTTTTTGTTCTTTAGCAAGTTTTATGTATTCAGCTGCAATTCCTAAATCTGTTTTTGATAAAATCATATCTACATTAGAAATAACAGATCTAAAGAAAGGCCACTCAATATACATAGCTTTTAAAATTTCAAGATTAGCTGGTTTATTGGCAATCCACTCAGAGAAAGCTGAACCGACACCGTACCAACCAGGTAACATTATACGAGATTGTGACCAAGAAAATACCCATGGAATAGCTCTTAAACTGTCTAATGTTTGAACTTTTTTACGCGATGAAGGACGAGAACCAATATTAAGTCCTGCTATTGCATTTATAGGTGTTATATCAAAGAAAAAGTCTGCAAAACCTTCAGTTCCGTATACTAAATCACGATAAACGTCGTAACTTATTTTTGAAATTTCTGAAACAATTTGTTCATATTTATCCCAATTTGCATCTTCAATAGTTAGTGCACTAGATTCTAAAGCTGCAGAAACTAAAGCTTCTAAGTTTTTAAATCCTAAATCGGGATTCCCATATTTTGCTCCGACAACTTCACCTTGTTCTGTAAGTCTAATTGTTCCGTCAGCAGATCCTTCTGGTTGAGCTAAAATGGCTTCATAACTTGGACCTCCACCACGACCAACAGTTCCACCACGACCATGGAAGAATGAAATTTCAACATTAAATTTACGCCCAATATCTGTAAGTTCTTTTTGTGCAACATAAAGCGACCAGCTTGAACTTAAATATCCGCCGTCTTTATTACTATCAGAATAACCTAACATAACTTCTTGTTTTCTTCCTGTTTTTTCCATCCATTTTTGGACAAGGGGTAGTGAAAACCATTTTGTAAGAATTTCCGGTGCAGCAACTAAATCTTCAACTGTTTCAAATAATGGAACAATTTGTAAATCACAATATTCGTTATTTTCAGTTCCTTTAGCTAAGTAAGCTTCTTTTAATAAAATTGCAATTTCAAGCATATCAGAAACACTTGTAGCATGTGAAATCAAGTTTTTTTCAATAATTTTATTTCCAAATCTTTCACGCAATGATTTTACTTTTCTAAAAATTGCAAGTTCGTTTGAAAGTAGTTCACTTTGAGGTATGTTAGTATCACTTAAAATACGAGGATCGTGTTCTAATTCTCTTAATAAAATATCGCAACGAGCTTCCTCAGATAAACTTAAATAATCATCTAAAATATTTGCGTTTTTTAAAAGCTCAGCTACACAAATCTCGTGAATACTAGAATCTTGTCTTAAATCGATTGTCGCCAAGTGGAATCCAAAAATTTTGATAGCACTAATAAGTTCCGCAATTTTTCCTTCAATTAAAAATCCTGCATTATTGTCAAACAATGATTTTTTTATAATATTTATATCTTTTTCAAATTCTTGCGAAGAAGTGTAAGGATTGTCTACAACTCCTGCTCTTTTTGGTGGGAAAGAGCTAGTATCTTTACATAAATTATATGCAGTAGCTAAAAGTCTATCGTTTATAGCAGTTAAAGCACGTCGATAAGGTTCGTTTACTCTATGAGGAGATACTTCTCCAGACATATTAGCTAAATCTAATAGTTCTTTATTCACGGTAACCATTGTAATAGACATCGATAAATCACGATAAATATCTTCAACTTCGTTAAAATAATAACTAAACAATTTAGAAGCTTGAGCTTGAGCTGATTCCTCTAAAGTTTCAACTGTAACAAATGGATTTCCATCACGGTCTCCACCAATCCACATACCCATAGTTAGTGGAACAAGCGAGTTTGAAATATCAACATTTTGTCCTAAATTTTCTGAAATTTGTTGAAATTTATTCATTAATTTTGGAATTTGTTTGAAAAAAGTTGTATTGTAATAACTTAGAGCATTACTAATTTCATCTGTAACTCTTAATTTACTTGTACGAAGCATTGAAGTTTGCCATAAAATTTGTATTCCTCTATTTAATTCGTTAATCCATTCAATTTCTGAAATTTGTTGTGTTTCTACATTTTGATATTTATCTAAAATATCTGTTAACTTTTTGATTAAGTCTAAAATACTTTTCCTTTGAACTTGAGTAGGGTGTGCAGTAAGAACTGGAACAACTGACACTTTTCTCATTGCTTCTAATATTTTTTCTTGTGAAATACCTTTTTCTTCAAGATTTTTTAGAGATTTTTCCAAAGTTCCAACTTGTAAAGCATTGGAAAATTTTGCACTTCTTTGTTGATGTGTTTGGTAAACATCTTCAGCAATATTAGCTAAAACTGAAAAGTGTGTGAAACTTCTAACTACCTTTAATAATTCTTCATCAGAAAGCCCAGAACAAAAATCGGATAAAGTTTGACGGCTATTTTTTAAACTATTTTTATAATAATTTGTTGAAGCCTCTTTGAAATGCTCTATAACATGGTAAATATCTAATCCTGCGTAGGTGAAAATTGTTTCTCCTAACAAAGTTCCTAACAATCTATTATGTTCTATTAAAGTTTCTTGTTGTTTATTTCTACTAACTTCCAGTAAGGGAGTAACAGGCAAATTTTTTAAGTCCATTTAAACACCACCTTTTTTAATAATTTAATATATTAATTATATCATAAAATTGGTGTAAATAAAATGTATAACTTATAAATAAAGAGTATAAATTTTGTGAATGATTTTTTTTTGAAAATATGTTAAAATAATGTATAAATTTGTGAAAAGGGGATAAAAAAATGTTAGAATTATTTGTAATTATTACAATTATTTTGTGTACAGTTATTTTATTTTTAGGAATAAAAAATAGAAAAGAGCAACAGGAAGAAACAATAAAACTTAAAGAAGAGATGGCATTATTGTTGATTGATAAGTTAAACGAAAATAATCAAAAAAATTTGGAAGAAAATAAAAGAAAATTTACTGAAATGGAAAACAGTGTAATTTTAAATACGAAAAATGGATTGCTTCAAGGAATAAATGATTTAAACAAAGAATTGTCAGGAAATAACGAAAAATTATTAATGCAATTCAATAATTTCGGGACAAATCTTGGAAATGCAATGAATGAAAATAATCAAAATTTAACAATAAATATAAATAAATTTAAAGATGAATTTAAAAAAAGTATAACAGATGATTTTGAAGGGCTTAACAAAAAAATAGAAAATCGACTTGATATGATGAATAGTAAAGTTGAAGAGAGATTATCAAAAGGCTTTGAAGAAACAACAAAAACATTTGGAAATGTACTTGAGAGATTGTCAAAAATAGATGAGGCACAGAAAAAAATAGAGACATTATCAACGAATATTGTATCACTTCAAGATGTGTTGACAGATAAAAAAAGTAGAGGTATTTTTGGAGAAGTTCAGCTTTATCAAATACTGGCATCGGTTTTCGGGGAAAGAAACGATAAAATTTATGCAACACAATATAAATTATCAAACGGAACAATAGCTGACTCTATATTATTTACACCAGAACCAATGGGAAATATTGCGATAGATTCAAAATTTCCGTTAGAAAATTATAGAAAAATATATAATCAAGAATTAACGGAAATAGAAAGAATACAAGCTAGAAAAGATTTTGTTTCAAATATGAAAAAACATATTGATGCAATATCAAATAAATATATTATAGAGAATGAAACAAGTGATCAAGCAATATTATTTTTACCAGCTGAAGCAATTTTTGCAGAAATTAATGCATATCATAGTGATATTTTGGAATATGCAAACAAGAAAAATGTAAGAATAACATCACCTACCACTTTGATGTCAATATTAACAATAGTTCAAGTTACAATGAAAAACATTGAAAGAAATAAATATGCAAATATAATTCATGAAGAATTAAGCAAATTACAAGAAGAATTTGTAAGATATGAAACAAGATGGACATCATTACAAAAAGATATTGAAAAAGTGACAAAAGATGTGAAAGAAATTGCAACGACATCAACTAAAATAAGTAAAAGATTTACTGAAATTTCAAATGTAAAAATAATAGAAAATGAATCAAAAGTAGAGAACGATTTATTAGTTGAATAGAATAGTTACAAAGTGTTAGGAGAAAAAATGAAAATATACAATACAATGACAAATAAACTTGAAAAATTTATACCATTAGATGAAAATAAGGTAAAAATGTATGTTTGTGGGCCTACAGTTTATAATTATATTCATTTAGGGAATGCTAGACCGATTATTGTTTTTGATACTTTAGCGAGATTTTTTAAGCATAAAGGGTATAAAGTAGAATATGTACAAAATTTTACTGATGTTGATGATAAAATAATTAAAAAAGCAATAGAAGAAAAAATAAAACCTGAAGAAGTTGCAATTAAATATATTGAAGCATTTTTTGAAGATATAAATCGACTAAATGTTTTAAAAGATGTTGTTAGACCAAAAGTTACAGAGCATATGACTGAAATTATAGAAATGATAGAAAAATTAATTGAAAACGGATATGCTTATGAGAATGAAGGTAATGTCTTTTTTGATGTTAGAAAATACGAAGACTATGGAAATTTATCTAATCAAAAAATTGAAGAACTGGAAGCTGGAGCAAGAGTAAATGTGTTAGATATAAAGAAAGATTCACTTGATTTTACTTTATGGAAACCTAAAAAAGAAGGGGAACCTTATTGGGATTCACCTTGGGGGCAAGGAAGACCTGGATGGCATATTGAATGTAGTGCAATGTCAAAAAAATATTTAGGAGAAACTTTTGATATTCACGGTGGCGGACAAGATTTAATTTTTCCACATCATGAAAATGAAATTGCTCAAAGCAAATGTTCTGGTCATGGAGATTTTGCTAAATATTGGATGCATAATGGCTTTATAAATGTAGATGGAGATAAAATGTCTAAATCTCTAGGAAATTTCTTTTTATTACGTGAAATTTTAGACAAATTTGATGGGAATATAGTAAGATTATTTGTACTAAGCACACATTATAGAAAGCCAATTAACTTTTCAATAGAAAATATAGAAGATAGCAAAAAAGCTTTACAAAGTATTATTTCATCAGTTAAGAGATATGAGGAAATTTTACAAAAAAATAACGTAAATAAAGATATTGAAAAAATAGTTATAAAAAATGAAAATATAGAAAATTTTATAAAGAAAGTAAAAAAATTTGACAAAAAATTTGATGAAGCAATGTCTGAAGATATGAACACTCCTCAAGCGATAGCAACCGTATTTGATCAAATACGAGAAACAAATAAATATTATGATGTAATTTTTGAAAATGTAACGGAAGAATTATTGGAAGGATTATTTTCTTCGTATATGTCTTTAAAAAATAAGATGGAGAATATATTAGGAATCGAACTTATAAATAAAGTAAATGAGGAGAATGATGAAATGAGTAAAGAGTTAATAGAATTGTTAATAAAAATTAGAACTGACGCACGGGCTGAAAAAAACTTTAAATTATCAGATGAAATAAGAGATAGTCTAAAAGCGATAGGTGTTGAAATTAAAGACAATAAAGACGGAACGACTAGTTACGAAATTATATAAAAATATAAAAAATCAAGTTGTTTGTGACGAAGGCTTGATTTTTTTAAAAATCGAGATATAATTTGTGTATACAAAGTAGGAGGAAAATAAATGATTTGGATAATAGGTGGGACAAAAGATTCTAGAGATATATTAGAAATAATTATAAAAAATACAGATGAAAGTATAATAATTACTACGGCAACAGGATATGGTGGGAAATTATTAGAAGACTATATTGAAAGTAATAAAGATAGAAATATTAGAATTTTGTCAGAAAAATTAGATGAAAATCAAATGGAACAATTAATTAAAGAAAATGGAGTGACACTTGCTGTAGATGCAAGTCATCCATATGCACAAATAGTTAGTAAATCAGTAATAAATGTTACTAATAAATTAAATGTAAAATATGTAAGATTTGAACGAAAAATGTTGGATTATGGAACAGAAAATGTAATAAAATTTGAAACACTTGAAGCTATGAATGAGTATGTAAAAACGCTTGAAGGTGTAAATATTTTAAGTACTTTTGGCTCAAATAATCTTGCTGTAATTAAAGAAATGGGAGATAAAAATAATCTTTATGTAAGAATGTTACCAACAACTGATTCAATAAAAAAAGCAGAAGATTTAGGATATTTACCATCAAAAATTATTGCAATACAAGGGCCTATTGATAAAATTTTAAATAAAGCAATGTTACAAAGTTATAAAATAAATTATTTGTTGACAAAAGAAAGTGGAACAACAGGTGGAGAGCAAGAAAAAGTGGAAGCTTGTAAAGAAGAAGGAGTTACAGTTTTAGTTTTAACACGTCCATTTGTTGATTATGGAACTGTTTTCAATGAACTTAGTGAAGTTGAAAATTATTTTAAAAATTGTAAATAAAATTTAGTAGAAAATTTATTTTAGTAATTAGAAATAATTTTTTGAATGTTATTTTAGTAAAAAATAATGTAAAATTAAAAAAAAAGAAAAAGGCATATTTTAATAATATGCCTTTTATATTAAGCTAAATAAGCTTTAAACATCCATAATGTTTTTTCATAATTTGCAATATCTTCATCAATTAAAGCTGAACTTCCAAAGTCTTCTTCTTCGTCAGCTGCTCTTTTAATAGTTTTACAAAGTTCTAACATAGCTTTAAAATCTTTTTCTAAGCTAGCTATTGCATCTTTTGTAGAAATATCTTCATCTTTAGCTTCTTCTAAAGTAGTTACTTCTAAATATTTTTTTAATGTTCCGTATGGTCTTCCACCAACTGCTAAAATTCTTTCTGCAACTTCATCAATTCTTTCATTTACATTATCGTAAAGCTCTTCTAATTTAGCGTGAACTGTAAAGAATCCTGTTCCTGTAACATTCCAATGGTAATTTTGTAATTTTCTGTAAAGTACATTTAGATTTACTAAATATAAGTTTAAATTTTCAACTGTTTTTGACATAAATATCTCTCCTTCATTTATAATAATTTTTAATTTGTAATAATTACAAAACTATTATACTATTATTATTGTTATCTGTCAAGTATTTTTTTTACAATTTTTACAACTACAAGTAATAGTGTTAAAATAACTATAATTGAAGGACCAGAAGGAATATTTAGTAAATATGAAAAATATAAACCAAATAAAATTCCTAAGAAAGAAAAAATAACAGATAAATAAATAATACTTGAATATTTTTTGGCAATAATTGATGCCGTTGCTTGCGGAATTGTTAAAATTGAAATAATTAAAATAATTCCAATTGTTTTTATATTTATAATAATCGCAGAAGAAATAAGAATTATCATAAAATAATTTATAAATTTAATAGGAACATCGTAAAGTTTATAAAAATTTTCATCAAAACTGGAATAAAGAATACTT
>ERZ772909.1580-NODE-1580-length-12366-cov-11.187231_pt1 | contig 12366 bp, 9 predicted proteins | sample MGYA00511137_ERZ772909 | MGnify/ENA primary metagenome ERZ772909 (study PRJEB29015, sample SAMEA2738095) | human oral metagenome | biome: human oral; feature: human-associated habitat; material: saliva | place: China | collected 2270 ... | reverse complement strand
TCTACGGGTTCCTGGGCACCGCGATCTGCCTGGAGCGCGCGGTCGCCCTCCAGTCCGACGGACGACGCCCGTGGGCCTACGCCGCTCCCCTCCTGACCGGTGCGGGCGGCATCAGCGCGGTCGTCATCTCCCTGAACGAGGCCGCGCGCACCACCCTCGTGGGCCTTCCGCTCCCCCGCTACCTGGCCGCCCACCTGAGCGGCTTCGCGCCCGAGCGCATGATGCCCGGCTTCCTCATCACCCTCGGCATGGCGCTGCTGACGGCCATCTACTGCTACGTGTGGGCGCGCCGGCAGGCCACGCACGCCGTCCTCATCCAGCTGATGGGCGCACTCATCGGCCTGGGCGGCATCCTCCTGTGGTGGCGAGGCCTCGAGACGCCGCGCGCGGTGCCCTGGTGGCTGGCGTTCCTGATCGTCACAATCATCGGCGAGCGCGTCGAGCTCGCACGCCTCGCCTTCGCGTCCGGCTCCACCGAGCGGCGCATCACAGCCGAGAGCGCCGCACTCATGGTGGGCCTGACCGTCGCGCTCTACTCCCCCACGATCGGTTACCCCCTGATCGGCCTGAGCCTGGGTGTCCTCATGGCCGACACCGCGTGGCACGACGTCGCGCGCGGCACCGTGCGCATGAAGGGCCTTCCGCGCCTGGCCGCGGTGTGCATGCTGACCGGCTACGCGTGGGCGCTCGTGCCCGCACTCATGTGGGTGATCGCGCCACCCGCCTTCGACGGATACGGCTACGACGCCGGCGTCCACACGATCACGATTGGCTTCGTCGTCTCCATGCTGCTGGCCCACGCACCCGTCATCATCCCGGCGGTCGCCCGGCGCGAGGTCCCCTACCACGGCGCCATGTGGGTCCCCTTCGCGTTCCTGCAGCTCTCCCTCCTCGTCCGTCTCCTCGCGGGCGCGCGCGAGGCCGCCTACCCGTGGCGCTTGGGCGGCACCCTCGGGGTCGTCGGCATGCTCCTGTTCGTGGGCACGACGCTGACGGTGACGATTCGCCGGGCGCGCGCGGCCTCGCGCGAGATCGGGTCCGGGGACGAGGCCGGGGCCAGGCCTGCGGCTCCCGCGTCCTCGGGCGGACGGGAGGCCCGATGAGCAAGCCCCGCGTTCCCCGCACCGACCGCGTGACCACGATCTGGATGTGCACGGCGGCCGTTGCCGCGGCTGTCACGATCGTCGCCCGAGGCCGCATCCCGCAGAACCTGTGGACGATGATCCACCTGGTGACCCTCGGCGTCCTGTCGAACGGGATCTTCCAGTGGTCCTGGTACTTCACGCGCGCGCTTGCCCACCTGGCGCCAGACGACCGACGCGCGGGGCGCGACAACACCGTGCGCATCACGGCGTTTAATCTCTCCCTACTGCTCCTCATCGGCGGCATGTGGGCGGGCTTGTGGCACGCGACCGTCACGGGCGCGACCGTCGTCGGCGCGATCGCGGCCTGGCACGGGTGGGCGCTGCTCACCGCTTCCCGCGAGCGCCTGGCCTCGCGTTTCGCGGTGATTATCCGCTACTACATCGCGGCGGCGTTCTTCCTGGTGGTCGGCGCGACGCTGGCCGGTTTCGTCACCGCGGCCATGTTCGACGCGAACGCTCCCGCGTGGCTGGCCGAGGCCCGGGACCGCCTGACGGTCGCCCACGCGCTGGCGGGAGTCGCCGGGTGGGTGGGCCTGACGATGGGCGGGACCCTGGTGACGCTGGGGCCGACCGCGATGCGTACGCGCATGGATCCTCGTGCCGTGTCCTTCGCGACGAGCGCCCTGCCCATGTGGGTGGCGGCGCTTCTCGTCGCCGGCACGGGCGCTGTGGCCGGTTCGATGCGCGTGACTTCCGTGGGTCTCCTCGTCGTCGTGGGCGCGGCGGCCCTGGGCGTGGGCGTTCCGCTGGTGCGCGTGGCGCTGACAAAGGGGCCGGCGGAGTACGGCGCGTGGTCCCTCATGCTGGGCGCCGCCTGGATCCTCGTCGCGGGCGCCGCTGCGTCCCTGCGAGCCTTTGAGGCGGCGGACGCGACCGGCCTGCGCGCCGCGTTCCTGCCGTGGCTACCGACCCTCGGCGCGGCGGGGCTGGGCCAGCTCTTCGTCGGCGCGCTCACTTACCTGATGCCCGTCGTGATTGGCGGCGGCCCGTCCGCGGTGCGCGTCGGCGTCAGCGTGCTCGAGGCCGGGGCTCCGATCCGGGAGGCGGCTCGCAACGTGGCCGCAGTGTTCGCCCTTGCTGTCGCGTCCCTGGGAGGCATCCCCGCCGAACGCCTCACCACCGCCGCGTGGGTGGTCCTGCTGGCCACCTACCTCGTTGACATCGTCCTCTTGGGCCGCGGCGGCGTGGCCCAGGCGCGCGCCAAGCGCGCCGCCTCTTCATCCCCCACCACACAAGGAGGCCGCCGTGGCTGACCTGAACCTGTCCGCTTCGCCGTCGCCGGGAGGCGAGAAGCCGAAGGAATCCGCACCGAAAGGGCCCGCGACGGGCACCCCCAAGCTGCGCATGAGCCCGACCGGCGACCACTCGCCCGTGAGCCGCACGGCCGGAGCGATCGTCGGCGTCGTCTCCGTCGTGGCCCTCGCTCTCGCTATCTTCCTGTCCAACCCGTCCGCGCCCACGACGCAGGGTGCGGGAACGGGGACGGGAACCACGGCCTCGTCCGTGACGCCGACCGGACACACGACCCGCGTGTCGGTGGGCGTCGATGGGATGGCATTCACGCCCAACCACATCGAGGTTCCGGTCGGCGACCGGCTCATCATCGACTTTACTAACTCGGGGGATCAGCGCCACGACCTGGTGTTTGAGACGGGCGTGACCTCCGGGTCTTTGGCGACCGGCGAGACGAAGGAACTGGACCTCGGCGTCATCTCCGGCGACATCGAGGGCTGGTGTTCCCTGCCCGGACACCGCGAGATGGGCATGACCCTGCACGTGCAGGCCACGGGCGCCTCCTCGGGTTCCTCGTCCTCCGCGGGGACCACGGCCTCGGGCGGCCACGCGGGGCACAACCACACCGGACACGGGCACGACCACGGCCAGGACGCCGCCGCGGGACCCGCCACCCCGACGGCCCTGACCGACTACGCGGCGACGATCGACGCGCGCGACCCGGTGCTGCCGCCGGCCACGAACGAGACCGAGCGTCACTACACCTTCACGGTCACCGAGCAGACTGTGAACGTCACGAGCTCGCTGACGCGCGAGTCGTGGACCTTCAACGGGGACGCGCCCGGCCCGATCCTGCGCGGACACATCGGCGACACCTTCCACATCACGCTCGTGAACAACGGGACGATGAGCCACTCGCTGGACTTCCACGCGGGCCTCGTCGCCCCCGACAACGTCATGCGCTCGATCGAACCCGGGCAGACCCTCGAGTACACGTTCGTCGCGAAGAACGCTGGCATTTGGCTCTATCACTGCTCGACCGCACCCATGTCGATGCACATCGCGAACGGCATGTTCGGGGCCGTCGTCATCGACCCGACCGACCTGGACAAGGTCGACCGCGAGTACGTGATGGTCGCCTCCGAGCTCTACCTGGGCGCGGACGGGCAGAGCGCTGACGCCTCGCTCCTGTCCGCCCTGCAGCCAAACGCGATGGCCTTCAACGGCGTGCCCTTCCAGTACAAGGCGCACCCAATCCAGATCAAGACGGGCGAGCGCGTGCGCGTGTGGGTCATGGACGCGGGCCCGAACCTGGCGACAACCTTCCACGTCGTGGGCACCCAGTTCGACACCGTGTGGCGCGAGGGCGCCTACACAATCCGCGGCGGCGGGAGCGGCGGCGGCTGGGGACAGGTCCTGACCCTGGGCGCCGCCGAGGGCGGCTTCGTCGAGTTCACGCCACTCGAGGCCGGCCACTACTCCTTCGTCAACCACGCGCTCTCCCTGGCGGAAAAAGGCCAGGTTGGCGTCTTCGAGGTGAGCGACTGAGCCTTTCCCCGTGTCCCGGCCACGGCCTCGTCCACGCTCGACGAGGCCGTGGCTGCGTCCCGCTCTCGCGCGCGGTCAGGGGGTTAGCTACGCCCCATCGTGACGGGCGCTGGCGCCCTCCGACCGACGATAGAATAGGGGGATGCTGGGTACCTATCTCGACATTTTGCGTTACCGTCAGGCCTGGAAATTTTCCGCTGCCGGGCTGATTCTGCGCCTCCCTATGTCGATGGTGGGTTTGTCCACGATCCTGTTGGTGCGCGCCGAGTACGGCAACTACACGCTGGCCGGTGCCGTTGCCGCGGTCAACATCATCGTTATGGCGCTCTGCGCGCCCATCCTCGCGCGCCGCGTCGACCGCTACGGGCAGCTGCGCGTCATGGGGCCCGCGTGGATCATCTCCACCGTGTCGATGTGCGCGCTGGTGGCCGCCACCCTCATGCATGCACCCGAGTGGCTGCTATTCATCCCGGCGGCCCTCGCGGGCGCCACGTGGGGCGCTCCGGGCGCGCTCGTGCGCTCACGCTGGACCACGATCCTGAACAAGCCCGGCCAGTTGACGACCGCCTACGCCCTCGAGTCGGCGGTCGACGAGTTCGTCTACATCGTGGGGCCCGTGCTCTCCACGGTCCTGGGCACGGCCCTGCACCCGGCGACCGGCTTGGCGATCTCCATCGTGAGCCTGGCGGTGGGCGGCGCGCTCTTCCTGTCTCGCCGTTCCTCCGAGCCCGCGACGATCCCCTACGACCCGCACGCCCCGCGCGAGTCCGTCATCCGCAAGCCCGTCGTCCTCGTCATGGCTGCCACCTACATTGGCATGGGCATGACCTTCGGCGCGATGGAGGTCTCGATGGTCAGCTTCACCGAGGAGCTGGGCGCTCCCGCGCTCGGCGGCATCCTCCTGGCGCTCTTTTCGATCGGTTCACTGACCGCCGCCCTGTTCTACGGGGCGCGCACGTGGAGGCGTCCCACCTGGCAGCTCTTCGCGATCGGCGTCATCGCGATGGCGATCGGCATGAGCCTGTTCCCCGTCGCCTTCAACATCTGGACGATGGCCGCCGTCATCCTTGTCACGGGCCTGACCTGCGCCCCGACGATGACGAACGTCAACGTCATCATTCAGCAGTCCGTGTCCGCTGCGAAGCTCACCGAGGGCCTGACCTGGATGTCGACCTCGATCAACCTGGGCACCTCGCTGGGCACGGCGATCGCCGGGCCCGCGATCGACTCGATCGGCGCACGCGGCGGCCTCTTCACCATGGCGGGTGCCGGGTGGGCGATGGTCGCCCTCATGCTCATCGGCCTGCCCGCCCTGCGTAAGAATACGACCGCCCCGACGCCCGAGCTCCCCCTCGACTGAGCGGCGGTTGGGCGGCCGCGCGCGTGACACCCGAGGCCCCCGGCCTCGTCGAGCTACTGTCCGTTAGGAGAACTCCACGCGCGTCTGCCCCTGGTTCGAGGCGCATATCGGCGACGTAGGTCATGCTGGAGTAGGTGGGGCGAACACTCAGCTCGTCACCTTGTATGTGATGGTGACAGGATCACGGTAATGGAGCACATACACCCATGTCACGGTGACATTCTCGTCAGTGCCATCTGGGAATGACACGGTTACGTTAACCCAGTTTTTCTCGAGAGCCGGCCTGGTGAACTCGAAGCGCATATCATCCCTCATCGAGATCGTGACACCGTCCTCGCCCTTGCCGCGCAGCCTCGAGTCACACACCCAGGAATCTTCGCCTCGCAAGCACTGCCGAATCATGCTCTCGATGTCCGCATGCACCTCGTCGTAGTCCTCGGGGGTTGCAACGACACGAATACCGAAATCGTCACCGAGCGCCACGGTCACATGGTCGAAGTCGCCGGAGTCGATCAGAGTATCATCGCTCCCCCACAGCTCCTGGTACCAGCGCTCCGACATCTTCGTCAGATGAATATCGTAGAGCCCGGGGTATCCACTGATCGTCACGGACGCGCACGGGTAGGGCCGTCCATTTCCCCCGGTAGGAGCGTCATAGACGGACTGTTCCCCGACCGTCAGCGAGGAGATGGCTTTATCAAGCGTCGCCCTCGTGCGCACCATGAGCGGAGTCTCAATGACCCACGCCCCCATCTGCCGCTTGTCGGAAGCGGAAACGTATCCTCTGGCTTGTGCCACTGAAAACACGCCTGTCTGTTCTGATCCCGCCACCGTGTATCGGACCGTCACCATGTAGTCACTGTTGTGCTCCTTCTCCAATGACAGGTCGATGAGCTGCGGGTATTCAATGGGCTGTGCCATCGACGCGTCTAACGTGCAGTGCAGATCCGAACAGCCCGGGAAGGCCGGACGCGCATACTCCTCAGCCTCCTCGTATTTCCCCTCAAAGACCAGCTGGACGTACCGCTGCGCCGCTTCCTCGGCCGAGGCCTTCTCCCGCGCCGGCTTGCCAACGAACCAGCAAGCGATACCGGCGCCCACCACGAGCACGAGCACGAGCAACACCAGCCGGCGTATGACCCTCGGCCGCCGCGCGGCTGCCCCACCCCAGAGCTCTTCCTGCGTCATTGTTTCTCCTTCATGCTCTCTCGACGACGAGGCCCACACCTCAGTGGATAGGCGCACAACCGACTCGCGGCACTCCTTTTGACTGTGCGGTCAGACTACCACAGGGCGCCTGCGGCTCCGTCGCTCCGGAGCTTGCGCTTCCCCGGTGCATTGGCCCTATGATTACCCTGATGTTGCTTCGACCTCCTCTCATCGACGACGAGTCCCCCTCACTCGCCCTGGCACTGACCGCCGGCGCGGGTGAATTCGCGTCGACCCTGCTGGTCGCGGCCATGTCGAAAGGCTGGTTCTACCCGGGAGTCGTCGGCTTTGGCGGCATCGGCTCCCAGCGCAGCGCCCGCATCCTCGGCCGCGTCCTCATGGCCCGCGGTGACGAGTCGCGCACGTGGCTGCAAAACCGCCGCGGATGGCGCCAGTTCTTCAACGCGCAGGTCCCCCGCCAGCCCGTCCTCGTGACGGTGGGCACCGCCCGCAGGCTCGCCTTCGCGGACCGCGGCGGCTTCGTCGATATGACGGTCCTGGGCCACGGCCTCGAACCCGGCTGGCACAACGCCACCATCCAGGTGCTGCACGCGGGCGACGTGCGCGCCCTCGGCCTCTCCGAAGACACGGCCTCCAAACTCGCTACCACGCTGCGCACCGCGACCCCCCTGCCGGCCCCGCCCTCGGCGATGTACGAGCGCCCCCGCAAGGGCCGCATCCGCGCCGGGCGCCCGGCCCGCGTGCGCGTGCGCATCATCTCCGACGACGAACACTTCGGCGTCGTCTCCGACATCGACGACACCGTCATGGTGTCGATGCTCCCGCGCCTGGTCACGGCCGCCAGGCACGCCTTCCTGGACCGCGTCTCCTCCCGCGAGGCTGTCCCCGGCATGGCCGACCTGCTGACGACCCTGACGACGTCGTCGGCCTCGTCGGAGGGCGTACCCGAGGGCACCCACTCCCCCATCATGTACCTGTCGACCGGCGCGTGGAACGTAGTGCCCACGCTGCGTTCGTTCCTGGAGCGCTCCGGCTACCCGGCGGGCGGATTCCTCATGACGGACTTCGGCCCCTCGAATACGGGCTGGTTCCGCTCGGGACCCGAGCACAAACGCCGCGAACTGCGCCGCCTGGCGCGCATGTTCCCGCACGTGCGCTGGCTCCTCGTCGGCGACGACGGCCAGCACGACCCCGAGATTTACGCGGAGTTCGCCCGCGAGCACCCCCAGTGCGTCGCCGGCATCGCGATCCGTTCCCTGTCCGAAATCGAGCAGTTCATGGCGCACGGCAGCTTCGAGGCCATGGTGCCCGACGCCCTGTGGACCGTCCCCGAGCGCATCCCCGTGTGGTACGGGTCGAACGGGCACGCGCTGCTCGACAATATACGAGGCCGGGGCACAGCAGGTCCCCTCTCCCAGCACTGAGGAGGGGCGGGACGCGCGCCGCCCACCGCCCCGACAAGCAGGAAGGCCGCCCCGAGGGGCGGCCTTCCGCGTTGCTTATTCCTCCGGTCTCAGGAGCCCGACATCGGGCGGCACTTCGCGGGCTGTGCGATGGGGTCGGTGGACTTCAGGACGCGCTGGACGTCCTCGGCGCTCATCGCGTCGTCGTAGAAGGTACCGAGTTCAACCGTGACGGCGGCGTCCTGTGAATCGGTCAGGCGCACGTGAGCGCCCGGGAAGAAGCGCGCCACGGAGTAGGCGTTGTCGACACCGTTCGGGCCTGCGGTGATGCGCACCCTGCCCGTGTACTCGATGTCGTCGTTCTTGGGTTCTTCCGTCTGGAATCCGGCGGTCGTGAGCATGTCCGTGGCCTTAGAGGCCAGGCCCTGATGCTGGGTCGTGTTGATGACAGTGACCGACACCTGCGAAGGGGACACGGGCTTCGAGTCCGCCGTCGGGCACGGAATGTCGCCCACCTCGGCGTACTTGACCTTCACAGAGAAGTCGTTACCGAAGGGAACCGACACGATTCCCGAGAACACGAGGGCCGCTGCTGACGCAATAGCGATCAGCGCGACACCCACGATCGCGAAAGTCAGGTTCTGGCGCTGCTGGCGCTCGCGCAGGAACCGCTGACGCGGCGTGAGGGCAGGGCTGGGCTCATTCGGTGTACTCACGGTCTCAACACTATCGAATAGGAGCACCCCGAGGCCAGACAACGCCCCGTCGGGAGCGTTACATCTCGCCACACCCCACCCCGCGATACAGTAAGGGCACCCTAAGATCAGGCCCCGGCCTCGTCCCCAAAACAACCCGACAAAAGGACCGAGATGAGCTTCCTGGACACCGACCTCCTTGCCCGCATCCACGAGCGCGCCGCCGAGGCTGACGCGACCAACACCTACCCCGAGCGCGATCTCGCCGACCTGCGAGACGCCGGCTACCTCGCGGCCTTCGTCCCCACCGAGTTCGGGGGTGCCGGCCTGAGCCTGACCGAGATCGCCGCCGAGCAGACGGCGCTGGCCAAGGCCGCGCCCGGCACCGCGCTGGGCATCAACATGCACCAGATCATCGTCGGCCTGGGCCGCCACCTGGTCGCGGCCGGCAACGCGCGCGGCGAGCAGATCCTGCGTGACGCGGCCGCCGGCGAGGTCTTCGGTTTCGGGATCTCCGAACCCGGCAACGACCTCGTGCTCTTCGGCTCGACGACGCGCGCGACCGCGACGGCAGACGGCGGATACTCCTTCGAGGGCACCAAGATCTTCACCTCCCTGTCCCCCGTGTGGACGCGCCTGCTGATCTTCGGCCGCGCGGAGACTGAGGAGGGCCCCAAGTCCGTGTTCGGCATCGTCCACCGCGACGACGAAGGCTACTCGATCAAGGACGACTGGAACACGCTGGGCATGCGCGCCACCCAGTCCATGACGACACTGCTCGAGGGCGTCACCGTGCCCGAGGAGCGCATCCTCACGATCACGGATCCGGGACCGAGCGCCGACCCGGTCATCTTCGGCATCTTCTCCCACTTCGAGATCCTGCTGGCCGCCACCTACCAGGGCGTGGGCGAGCGCGCCGTCGAGGTGGCCGCCGAGCACGTGGCGCGCCGCCGCTCCGTGAAGAACCAGACGACCTACTCCAACGACCCCGACATCCGCTGGCGCATCGCCGAGGCAGCCCTCATCATGAACGCGGTCGGCCCCCAGATCCGGGAACTGGCTCGCGACATTGACGCGGGCGTGGACCGCGGCCGCTCCTGGATGCCCCAGCTCTCCGCCGCGAAGAACGCAGCCGCCGAGGCCACGCTGCGCGCCGTCGAGCAGTCCATGCGCGCGTGCGGCGGCAGCGCCTACTACAACACGCACGAGCTCTCGCGCCTGTACCGCGACGCGCTCGCCGGCCTCTTCCAGCCCTCCGACCAGGAGTCCCTGCACGCCGCGTGGGCGAACCTGATCCTGGGGCCCATCGAGAAACCGCAGTAACGTCCCCGGGGACGAGGCCGGGGCCGGGCGCCGCTGCACGGTGAAGCCCCGCCCGGGGCCGTGAGCGCGCCGGTACGCTGCGAGCGTGGCCCCGCCCGGGCCTCGAGCACCCACCAAAGAAGCGGACCCCGAGGACATCCTCGGGGTCCGCTCACAATCGCGTCGCGTTACTGGTTCCACTCGAAGTCGGAGGGGAAAATCTCGCCGGTCGAGCCGGTCATCCAGCCGGCGCGGGCCAGAGCGAAGGACTTGCCGGACTTGGTGTTCCAGCAGGTCACGCCGTCCGCCGTGGAACGGCACGCGTAGTCGCCCTTCGTGGCGGCCACGCCGTGCGCGATGGTGTCCCCGCCCGAGGGCATGGAGCTTTCGCACGACTGGGTGGACTCGTCTTTCGTGGCCTTCAGGACGCCGACCTTGCCGCCGGTGCAGGAGGCGTAGCCTTCCTCGGCCCAGTTGCTTTCGGCGATGCCACAGCTGACGCCGGTGTCCGAGAAGGAGCAGGTGATGTTGCGCGAGGGCATGGTGAAGCTATCGACCTTCACCGCGCCCGCGGGAGCCGGGTACTTGACCGGCTCGCTGGTGGTGGCGCTGGCCGACGGCTGGGGGCTCGTCGAGGAGGACGCCGAGGACGTCGGGTTCGAACCGCCCGCGGGGCCCTCGTATCCGCGCGTGAACACGAAGATGACGATGCCCAGGAGGATCGCCGCGATGACGCCCAGGCTGACGAGCACGATCGCCATGATCGACAGCGGGCGGCGCTCACTCGGAGCCTTGCTGGCCGCCGGCTGAGCCGCCGACTGGGCGGCCGGGGTGGCGGTAGGCACGGCCTGCGGGATCTGCTGGGTGGTCTGGGTGCTCGCCGAGGCCGAGGCAGGCGATCCCCCAGGGGTGGGGTACGAGGAGGAGACCACGGGGGACGGGTACACGGCCGTCGCATCGGGATCCTGCGCGGCCGTGTTGCCCATGATCGACTGGCGCTGCACCTGGGCGACGACCTGCTCGCGCGCTCCCACCTTCGGGACCGGCTTGTTCGCTCCCGCGACAGCGGTGTAGGGGGTCGTGCGCTCGACCTGGGAGTACGAATTCACGCCGCCCTGACCCAGCACGTACATGCCGGACTCGGAGGTGCGGATCGACGAACCCGCAACGGCGCCGGACACGTCGCCGTGCATGACGAGGTAGCCGTTGGAGTCAATGTAGCCGTCGTAGTCATCGCGCGCCTCAAGGGCGGCGTTAATCGCCGGATCGTTGAACTGGTGCAGCCAGTCCAGCAGCCCACGATAAGCACGGGGATGCGCGGCCACGACCGGACGCAGCTCGGGGTAGCGGTACGCCAGTTGGCGCAGCGCCTCGGCGTCGGTCGACGGGTCCTGGGCTGCCGCCGCAGGATTATCGAAATGCAGCTCTTCTGCCATCGGTGCTCCAGACTTCATCGGTCACGCGGTTATTCCACAATACCGCGCTCACGCGCCACAGGTGAAACCTTGTCCGGTTTCCTGACCACGATACGGCTCTGTCACTTGACAAAACCCCTACAAGTTATGTCGGAAGACGAAGGTGTCAAAATTAAGCTCCTCGATATCGGCCGCGAGCGCGCACACCTGATCGTCCCATCCACCGCGCGAGGCCTCAAAACCTTCCGGGGTACCGAATTCTCGTGCCTGCTGGAGCGCAAAGGACTTGACGCCCATCCGTCGAGCCGCGCGAGCAACGGCCAAACCGTCGCCCGGACCGTCTGGATAAACGGTCAGGCGCACCTCGTGGTCGACCTCGGGATGGTCCAGGACGACGCCCAGGGATTCCCAAGCGCGCGCCCCGGCACCCGGTCGACCGGCCACGGCCTCGTAGTTATCACGCGTGGCCTTCACGTCGATGCCCACCCAGTCCACGAGGCCGGCGCCCAGCAGGTCCTCAAGGCGCCGCGGGTAGGGGCCGGCCGTGTGCAGGCCAACGCCGAAGCCGAGCTCGCGCACGCGCGCCATCGCCGCGCCGAGGGCGATCTGGCGGGTCGCCTCGCCGCCGGAAAACACGACCCCATCGAGGAGGCCGCGCCTGCGCGCCAGCAGGTCCTCGAGCGCGCTCCACGCGACCACACCCGGGATGCGCGGGTCGATGATCGCGCTGTTATGGCAGTACGGGCACGCCCACGGGCACCCCTGCAAGAACAGGGACGCCGCGAACTTCCCCGGCCAGTCCACGGTCGACATCGGCACGAGGCCCGCGATCTGCAGGTCGTCCGGCGTCCACTCGCGCGCATCCCGCCCCCTGACGAGGCCGGGGACGCTCAGGCTCAGCGTGCCCTCCCGGGTCGCCCCGGCCTCGTCGTCGTGGGGACGAGCACTCACGTCAGCGGCTCCCCGCGGGAGGGAACGCGCTGACGAGCTCGCCGTGCGCATCCGCGGCGCTCTCGGAGAACATCTGACGCTCGTGGTACTCGCCCTTCTTGCCGATGTTGAAGGACTGGACCGGGCGGAAGTAGCCCATGACGC
>ERZ772909.1574-NODE-1574-length-12400-cov-9.656379_pt1 | contig 12400 bp, 10 predicted proteins | sample MGYA00511137_ERZ772909 | MGnify/ENA primary metagenome ERZ772909 (study PRJEB29015, sample SAMEA2738095) | human oral metagenome | biome: human oral; feature: human-associated habitat; material: saliva | place: China | collected 2270 ... | reverse complement strand
CCAGCGCCTGGAGCTGCTCAGGGGTTTCAGTGGCAGGTCCAATAGTGCAGACAATCTTAGCTCGACGCATGAACCCAAGTTTACCGCCCAGTCACACGGGAATCACCAAGGAGCTCCGCGCGGCTGACGTGATTATTCCCATGAATAACCGCAGGTTAGGACCTTGGACATAGCTCCTGGCCAGCGGGTGCCGTCAGTGGCGCTCCCCCGCTTCCTCAGACGTTTCCTTTTGGCTCTCGTCTCCGTCGTCTTCCTCGTCGGCTGCGTGAGGGTCGTCCGCCTCGATGTCCGAGGCCGTGGTCGCCTCCTGCGCACCGTCCTCGTCAGGCGCTTCGGCGCCTGCGTCATCTGCCTGTTCGTCGGCAACCGCCACGACCTCGCGCGGACGATCCAGACGTCCGGCAATCAGGTAGACAGCAAGGCCCAGAGCGAAGACGGCCAGGGAGGTCCACACGTTCAGGCGCAGGCCCAACACGGTGTGCGCATCGTCGATGCGCAGCATCTCGATCCAGCTGCGCCCGGCCGTGTAGATCATCAGGTACATGCCGAACAGCTGCCCAGCCGCGAAGCGCCGACGACGGTCGAGCGCCACGATGAGACCGGCGCCGGCCAGGTTCCACAGGCTTTCGTAGAGGAAGGTCGGATGGAAGAGCGTGCCCACGGGGTAGCCCACCGGCAGGTGGTACGCGTCGATCTGGAGGCCCCACGGCAGCGTCGTCGGGCCACCGAACAGCTCCTGGTTAAACCAGTTGCCCCATCGGCCGATCGCCTGGGCGACCAGCAGGGCGGGTGCCAGCGAGTCAGCGATGGGCCCGAGAGTGACGTTGGCTCGTTTGACCGCGATGAACGCGCCGAGCGCGCCCAGGGCGACGCCACCCCAGATGCCGAGGCCGCCGCGCCAGATCTGAAAGGCCAGCATCGGGTCCCCACCGGGGCCGAAGTAGGCCTCGGGCGAGGTCACGACGTGGTAGAGGCGCGCGCCAACGACGCCCAGCGGGATCGCCCACAGGGCCGTGTCGTAGATCGTGTCGGAGTCGCCCCCGCGCGCAACGTAGCGACGCGCGGTCCACCACACGCCGACGACCATTCCGATGGCGATGATGATGCCGTACGCGCGCAGCGGCACGGGGCCGAGATACCACACGCCCTCGGAGGGTGAGGGGATTCCAGTAGCAGCGAGGATGGTCACGCGCGAGCTCCGGTCACTCCGGCCTTGAGCTCGCGGGCGAGCTCGCCCAGCGCCTTCAGGCCACGGTCACTGTCTTCCTCGAAGAGGGTCTTGACCAGCGCCGATCCGACGATCACGCCGTCCGCGTAGGCGCCGATCTCGCGGGCCTGAGCACCGGTCGACACGCCGAGGCCGACGCAGACTCGCTGCGCGCCCGCCGCGCGGGTACGCGCAACGACGTCGGCGACGTGCTCGCCGACCGCCGCACGCGCTCCGGTGACGCCCATCGACGAGGCCGCGTACACCCAGCCGCGCGAGTGCTGGGCGATCAGCGTGAGGCGGTGCTCGGGCGAGGAGGGAGCTGTCAGGTAGATGCGCTCCAAGTCGTACTTGTCCGAGGCCGCCTCCCACTGCGCGCCCTCCTCGGGCGGCAGATCGGGAGTGATGAGGCCGGAACCGCCGACGGCTGCGAAGTCCTTGGCGAAGCGTTCAACGCCCCACCATTCGACGGGGTTCCAGTAGGTCATGGAACACGTCGAGACGCCGTAGGAGGTCAGCTCATCCACGGCGTGGAACAGGTCCTCCAGGTGCGTGCCACGCTCCAGAGCGGCGACAGTCGCGCGCTGGATCGTGGGGCCGTCCATGCCCGGATCGGAGTAGGGGAAGCCCAGCTCGATGGCGTCAACGCCGACGTCCGCGAGAACCTTGCCCGCGCGGATCGAGTCCTCGACCGACGGGAAGCCCACGGGCAGGTAGGCGATCAGCGCGGCGTCGCCGCGCTCCAGGGCGGCGTCGATTGCGACTGCGGAATGGGGGGCTCGCGTCATCTCACTTCTCCTCGGTCTGGTCCAGGACGGCCACGCCGGAAGGCCCGGCGCTGGGGTCGATCACCTGCAGCTTCGCGTGTCCGTAGCCGAACCAGCGCGACGCGGTGTCTACGTCCTTGTCGCCGCGTCCCGACACGGTGACGATGGCGATGGGTTCCTCGCCCGGCGCGAAGGGGCCTTCGGCCTCGGCCTTTGCGCGGGCCCAGGCCCGCACCCCGGCGAGGGCGTGAGAGGACTCGATGGCGGGGATAATGCCCTCCGTGCGCGACAGGTGCAGGAAGGCCTCCATGGCCTCGGCGTCGGAGACGGGGATATACGAGGCCCGCCCCGATCGGGCCAGCCACGCGTGCTCGGGACCCACACCCGGATAGTCGAGGCCCGCCGAGATCGAGTGCGAGGCCTTCGTCTGTCCGTCGCGCTCCTGCAGGACAAACGTGCGCGCGCCGTGGAGCACACCGACCTGGTCGGCCGTGATGGAGGCGGCGTGGCGTCCGGTCTCAAACCCGTCGCCCGCGGCCTCGCAGCCCAGCAGTTCGACGCTCGGGTCATCGATGAAAGCCGTGAAAGAGCCGATAGCGTTGGAACCGCCGCCCACGCAGGCCACGACGACGTCGGGCAGACGCCCCTCGGTGGCCAGCAGCTGGGCGCGCGCCTCGTCGCCGATCACGCGCTGAAGGTCTCGCACGAGCTCCGGGAAGGGGTGCGGGCCAGCGGCCGTTCCGAAGATGTAGTTGGTCGTCTCGACGTTGGTCACCCAGTCGCGGAACGCCTCGTTAATTGCATCCTTAAGGGTTGCGGACCCGGCGGTCACCGCGATGACCTCGGCGCCCAGCATCTGCATGCGAGCCACGTTGAGAGCCTGACGTTCAGTGTCCTCGCGGCCCATGTAGATCGTGCACTCGAGGCCCAGCAGCGCGGCCGCCGTCGCGGTGGCCACGCCGTGCTGCCCAGCGCCAGTCTCGGCGATGACGCGCGTCTTGCCGAGCTCCTTGGTCAGTAGCGCCTGTCCCAGCACGTTGTTGATCTTGTGCGAGCCCGTGTGGTTGAGGTCCTCGCGCTTGAGGAACACGCGCACGCCGCCCAGGTCGGCCGCGAAACGCGGGGCCTCGGTCAGCAGGGACGGACGGCCCGCGTAGTTGACAAACAGGTCGCGCAGACGAGCCTGGAAGGACTTGTCCCGCCACAGGCGCTTCCACGCCGCGTCGACCTCTTCGAGAGGACCCATCAGGGATTCGGCGACGAAACGACCGCCGAAATCACCGAAATAGGGGCCGGACACAAAGTTGTGCGCGCTCATCACTTTCCTTCTTTCAGAGCAGCGGCCACGCGGGCCTTGCGATCCGTGCGTAGCGCGGGGTGCTGCCCGGCGCTCACCATGTCCTGGATGCAGGCGCGCGGGTCGCCCGAGGTCACGAGCGCCTCGCCCACCAGGACGGCGTCGGCACCCCACTTGGCGTACTCGAACACGTCGTGGGCCTTGGCCACGCCCGACTCGGCGACGGCGACGACGTCCTGCGGGATGACGTCGATGACCTGCTCGACGGTCGAGCGGTCGACCTCCAGAGTCTTCAGGTTGCGAGCGTTGACACCGATGATCGAGGCACCCGCCTCAAGCGCGCGCAGTGCCTCCAGGCGCGAATGGGTCTCGACCAGCGCCTCCATGCCCAGCGAACGCGTGCGCTCCAGCAGCGACACGAGCGCATTTTGCTCCAGGGCCGCCACAATCAGCAGCACGAGATCCGCGCCGTGAGCACGCGCCTCGTGGATCTGATAGGGCGTCACGATGAAATCCTTGCGAAGGATCGGGATATCGACCGCGGCGCGCACCGCGTCCAGGTCGGCAAGCGAGCCGTGGAAGCGCCGCTCCTCGGTCAGCACGGAGACCACGGAGGCTCCCCCGGCCTCGTACATCGAGGCGAGAGCCGCAGGATCGGGGATCTGCGCGAGCGCACCCTTGGACGGGGACGAGCGCTTGACCTCCGAGATAATCTTGACGGCGCCGTCGCGGCCCCGCAGCGCGCCCAGGGCGTCCTTCGCCTCGGGGACGGCCTGCTCCATTTGCTTGACACGGCTCAGAGGCACGCGGTCCTCGCGCTCTTTCAGGTCCTCGAGGACCCCCGCAATAATGTCATCAAGAACGCTCACGACGCTCGCCTTTCACCGAGAAACAATTGGACATCATCAAGGCTAGCGAATAAAGCGCAGCCCCGTGACCAGCGTCCGGCCGCGCGTGTCACGACAGCGCGGTCAACGTCGAAGCTCGAACGACGGACTCGACGGCGGCCGCCGCCTTGTTGCGCGACTCCTCGTACTCGAGGGCGGGCACCGAGTCCGCGACCACGCCGGCGCCGGCCTGCACCGAGGCCACCCCATCCTTAAGCGCGGCCGTGCGGATCGCGATCGCCAGGTCCGCATCCCCCGACAGGTCGAAGTAGCCGACGACGCCACCGTACACGCCGCGCGCCGCAGGCTCGAAATCGTCGATCAGCTGGATCGCACGAGGCTTGGGCGCGCCCGAGAGGGTACCCGCCGGAAAGGTCGCGACCAAAGCGTCGAGGGCGTCCGCGTCGGGGCGCAGCAGGCCCGTGACCGTCGAAGAAATGTGCTGGATATGCGAGTAGCGCTTGAGCTCCATGAGCGTGGCGACCTCCACCGAGGCGGGATCACAGACCTTCGACAGGTCGTTGCGCGCCAGGTCGACGAGCATGACGTGCTCGGAGAGTTCCTTCGGATCCTCCAAAAGCTCGGCGGCGAGACGATGATCCTGCGCCGAATCCTCGCCGCGCGGGCGCGAGCCGGCAATCGGGTAGGTCCACACGCGCCGACCCTGCGCCTTGACCAGCGTCTCCGGGGAAGAACCGACGACCTCGTAGTGCCCGCCGCGTTCGTCGGGCAAATCCAGGTAGTACATGTACGGCGAGGGGTTGACCGTGCGCAGGACGCGATACACGTCGACTCCGCTGGCGTCGGTGGCCACGTCCAGGCGCTGCGACAGCACTATCTGGAAGGCGTCGCCGTCGGTAATCGCGCGCTTGGCCGCGTTGACCGAAGACTCGAAGTCCGCGCGCTGCGTACGTTCACGCACCGCGGGGGGCTCCTGACCGCTCACGCCCAGGACGGCGGGAGCGATGGGCGAGGCCAGCTGAGTCGTCATAGCGTCAAGACGCTCGATCGCACGGTCGTAGGCGCCGTCGACGCCTTCGTCGGAGCCGTTGAGGTTCCAGGCGATCGCCATCAGGTACACGGAGCCGGTCGAGTGGTCGATGGCCGCGACCTCCGTGGCCAGCACGAGCGTCGCGTCGGGAACGTCCGCTTCCTTGGGCGCGGTGGCCGCCAGGGTCGGCTCCCACTCGGGAATGATGCCCCAGCCCAGCGAACCGACGAGTGCGCCGGTCAGCGGAGGCAGGCCCTCAATCGGCGAGGCGGCGAGCTGCTCCAGGGCAGAGTGCACGACCTCCAGGAACGTGCCCTCCTCACGAGCACCTTCCGGGTGGGATCCCACCCAGCGGGCGCGACCATCGCGTGCAACGATCGCACCGGCGCTCGAGGCGCCAACGAAGGACCAACGCCCCCAGGAGCCTCCGTGCTCCGCGGACTCGAGGATGAAGCTGCCGTAGTTGCCGTGAGCGAGCTGACGATAGACGCCGACCGCGCTCAGCTCATCAGCGAGAACTCGCCGAACAACAGGGATCACGCGCCTCGACGCGGCAAGCGAGACGAACACGTCACGAGGTGGCCACGTCTGACCCCATTCGAGGCTGACAGGCTCGGACTGATGCGAAGGCGTCGAAATACTCACCGTGTCATTGTCCCATCCCGGACTCTCTGAGGCCCGACGGGTCCACGATGAGGCCAGTGATACTGGCCTACAGCCAGTCGGGAACGACACCCCAGGCAATCGTGCCGACCAGCGCGGAAGCGATCATCCACGGGCCCATCGGCACCCGAGACTGCGTGCCGGCCCAACCGACGACGACCTTCCACAGGGCCGCGACTCCCGCGGATACGAAGGACAACGCCAGGGCAAAGACGGCTGCATTCAGTCCGACAGAACCAACCATGGCGCCCAGAACGGGCGCAAGCTTGACGTCGCCGCCGCCCATTCCCCCGGGCAGTCGATTCAGGAGCGCGATGGGGATGGTCCAAATTAGCGCGCCGAGGACAAAGCCGATGAGGCGTTGCTCCCACATCGGCGAGATGAGACTTCCGATGAGGGCACCGGCCACGACGCCGATGCCCATCACCGCCGTGTACTTATTCGGCAGGCGATGCGTGCGGGCGTCGACGTAGGCGCTCAGCGCGCCGATCATCGCGACCGTCATGACGGCCGGCATGCCCGGGCGCATCTGGGCGCCCACGAAAAAGAGCGCACCGAAGATGCCCGCGCACCACACGATGGCGTTGCGCGTCAACGGCGTCTGGGTAGCCTCTGCGAGATAGCGCCGCTGTACCTTCCAGCCAGAGCGCCACAACCACGCCAGGATGATGATCCACGTCAGAAAGCCGGACACCAACGACAGATCGGCGCTGATGCGGGGAGGGAGCCAGTCGACGATCATGGACGCCGCCCTCCGGGGCCCTGGCGCGCACGACACTCCAGTTCTTCTTCGAGAGCGTGGCGCATGACGGACGGATCGGGGCTGCGCCCGGTCATCAGCTGAACCTGCGCGGCCCCCTGGTACACGAGCATGTCGGTGCCCTCTGCGATCACTCCCCCGGCGCGCTCGAAGGCACTGCGCAAAGCGGTTCGCCGCGGTGAGTAGACGACGTCGAGGAGGACCTGTCCCTCCCGGGGCGCCACAGCCTGCGCGAACGGGTCGGCCACGCCCGCGGGAAGCGTCGAGATGATCACGTCGGCCGCGCGCGCAGCACGCTGAACCGAAGCTGTGTCCGCCCACATAACCTGCTCGACGTTCACGCCGAGGCGAGAAGCCGCCGCGATAACGGATCCCGGTCCACCGAAGCGGCGCGCCGCCACGGAGCTCGTCGTGATGCCGAGTTCGCCGAGCGCCGCCAGCGCCGACGAGGCCGTGGCACGCGCGCCAAGCACCAGAGCGCTCGACGGCATCGGGACGCCGCCCTCGGTGCAGGCACGCCGGATCGACGACGCAATGCCGGTGACGTCCGTATTGAACCCGGCGAGCATTCCCGCCGAGGGCACGACCGTGTTGACGGCTCCCACTGCGCTCGCAAGGGGATCAATCGCATCGAGGAGCGGCATGATCGCCTGCTTGCAGGGCATCGTGACGGACAGTCCCCGGAAGGAGTCGTCAAGGCCGGCGACGAAGGAGGGTAACGATTCCTCCCCTACCTCGACGCGGCGGTAGTCCCATCCGTCGATCCCGAGTTGCCCCCACGCCGCCCGGTGGATGACCGGGGACAGCGAGTGAGCAATCGGGGATCCGATGACTGCGGCCCACCCGCTCACCGTTACTGCCCGCACTGTACTTTGTGCCGAGCGCAGTACGCGTCCAGCTTGGCCTTGTTCGCCTCGTGCTCGGCGGCAGTGGCTGCAAAGACCGTCTCACCCGTGTTCAAGTCGATGGTCACGAAGTACAACCAGTTACCCTCGGCCGGATTGAGCACGGCCTTGATGGCGTCCACGCTCGGCTGATTGATGGGCGTGGGCGGCAGGCCCTGCTTCAGGCGCGTGTTGTAGGGGTTGTCGTTGTCGAGGTCCTCCTGGCTGGGCAGGCCGGACTCCTTGCCCACACCGTAGAGCGTGGTCGAGTCCATGCCGAGAACGCCCTTGGTTTCACCGTCGGTGTCGACGAGGCGATTTTCGATAACGCGTGCAACCTGGGGCATGTACTTCTTGTTGCTGCCCATCTCGCCTTCGACGATCGAGGCCTTGATGAGGACCTCCTCGCGATCGGCGGGGGCCACCCCAAGTCCGTCGAGTTCGTCGATTGTCGCCTTGACCATACGGGCGAGCACCGTGGTCGGCGTGTCGTCCTCGCCCACCTCGTAGCTACCGGGCGCCAGCCATCCCTCAACGCTGCCCTTGGCCTCTGCGGGCAAGCCGATGCCCTCGGTGTCCGCGAGCGCCTTATCAACCTCTTCGCTGCTGACGTCCATCACCTCGACGATGCGCTTCTTGACCACCGAGAGTCGCTCCTTGGACAGGACGGTCACGTTGGAGGCGACTCGGTTCATCGGGTCAAGGAGCACGGCAAGGGCGTCCGCGGCGCTCATTTCAAGCTTGAAGCGGTAGGTGCCCGGGTTGATGGCGCGGGCAGCGGGGTTCTTCTCGTATTGACGCACGAAGGCACCGACGGATTTGACGACGCCAGCGTCGTAGAGGGCACTGCCGATGTCGCGTCCCGTCGACTGGTCCGCGATGGTAACGAGGACTTCAGTGGTACCCGGACCCGGGTAGTCATCGGATGCCGTGGTCGACCCATTGACCAGCTGCGAGTACGCGACGTAGCCGGCACCGCCGACGAGACCGATGACGAGGAGCAGAACAAAGAAGGAGCGGATGGCACGGCGGCGCTTGCGGCGCCGGGCAGCTCGCCGTTCGCTGGCGATCCTGCGCGAGCGCATGCCGGTAGTCTCCGACGGCACCTCGGTGCGCCTGCGATGAGAACGGTCGCCAGCCGCGCCGTTGATGAGGTCATCGAAGCTGTAGTCTGCGGCACCGTCATGCTCAGGCTCGGTGGTCTCCTCGGCGACCGCGGCGCTGGCCGTCGGGGTCCCGGCCAGCGGGGTCGGGGTCGGATCGGACGAGGTCGGGGTGGCCGTGCGGATCCCGCGCTCCGGGGTGGACGTCGACTCGGCGGCGTCAGCCTGCTCCCCCGCGCGCGCCAGGGAGTGCGCATGGTCGCCCGAACGAGAGCGGAACCTGGATGCACCGCGCACCGGAGTGGGCGTGGGGTCAGAAGCTGGCGCCCGGTCGGACGTTGGCACTGCGTTCCCGCGCACCGGAGTGGGCGTGGGATCGGATGGCGTCGAAAGCGATTCCTCGTTGGGAGCGTCGGAGTAGACCTTGGGCTGTCCGGAGTGAATCTCGCGGCGTGAGCGGAAGGGATACTTGGGGGGCGTACTCATTCGTTCGCTCCTTCACTGGTGTCGAGGATGATCTCCTCCCCCGGCGCCCGTCCGCTCATGCGTTCGAGTTCCAGGGCCTGTTCAAGGATGATCTGCGCCGCAACCTGATCGATGACGCTGCGGTGTTCATGTTCCGGGATGCCAGAGGCACGTAGGCGCGCATGCGCCTGGTTAGATGTCAGACGCTCGTCGACCATCGCGATGCGAACCTCGGGCACGAGCTTTTTGAGGCGGCGCGCGTACTTGCGCGCTCCCTTGGCGGAGATTCCCTCCCCGCCGCGCAGGTGCCGAGGCAGACCCACGATGACCTCGATGGCCTCGTGGCTCCCAACGATGTCGGCGAGCTCGGTGAGGTCCGACAGGTCGGGAGCGCGGGTCAGCGTCACGACCGGCATCGTGAGGATGCCGTCAGGGTCGCACCGGCTGACGCCGACACGCACGGTGCCGACGTCCACGCCGATACGGATTCCCCTGCGAATGCTCACAGAGCCTCAATCTCCGAACGGATCGCGTCAAGCGCGGCCGGGATGCCCTCGGGCTTCGTGCCACCACCCTGAGCGATATCGTCGCGGCCACCGCCGCCACCGCCCATGTGCTTGCCGACGGCGCGCACGAGTGCGCCCGCCTTGACGGCGGCCTCGCGGGCAGCCTGGTTCGTCGCGATCACCAGGGATGGCTTGCCACCGACAACACCCGCCAGCGCCACGACGGCGCCACGATCGTTGCCCATGCGGTCGCGCACGTCCAGGGCCAGGGTGCGCAGCGCATCGGCCGAGGGCATCTCGCCCACCGCGCTGGCCACGAGGCTGATCGCTCCGACGCGCTGAGCGGATTCCGCAAGCTCAGCACCGCGGCGCAGCGCCTGCTCGGTACGGATCTTATCCAGCTCCTTCTCGGACTCGCGCAGCTTGGCCAGCAGGGATTCAATGCGCTCGGGCAGCTCGTCGGCGCGGCCACCCACCAGCTGCGAGAGCTGGGAGACGAGCGCGTGTTCCTTCGCCTGGAACTCGTACGCGCCGGTGCCAACAAGAGCCTCGATACGGCGAACGCCGGAGGCCACCGAACCCTCGCCAAGGAGGGTCACGCGGCCGATGTGGCCGGTCGTGGGCACGTGTGTACCACCGCACAGCTCTCGGTCGAAGCCGTCGCCGATCGTCACGACGCGAACCTCGGAACCGTACTTTTCGCCGAAGAGAGCGATTGCGCCCATCTCCTTGGCCTTTTCGATGCTCATGACCTCGGTCGTGACGGGGAGATCCTCAGCGAGCTTCTCGTTAACAAGAGCCTCAATGTCGTTCAGCTGAGATCCGGCAAGCGCGCTCGAGTGACGGAAGTCAAAACGCAGGCGCGACGGCGAGTTCTCTGAACCCGCCTGATCCGCATGCTCGGACACGACATTACGCAGGCCTGCGTACACCATGTGAGTAGCGGTGTGGGCGCGAGCAATCGCGAGGCGGCGCTCGCCGTCGATCTCGGCGTAGGCCTTCTCGCCCACCGTCATGCCGCCCTCGGTCAGGGTGCCGCGGTGCACGCTCAGGCCTCGGATCGGGGCCTGCACGTCGTGAACCTCGACGACGCCGCCGCCCGCGAGTCGAATCGTGCCGTGGTCGGCCAGCTGGCCACCCATCTCGGCGTAGAAGGGGGTGCGATCGAGGATGACCTCAACCTCGGCGGGGGCGCTGGCCGCAGGGGCCTCAACGCCGTCGACGAGGAGGGCCTGGACCGTGGCCTCGCTGGCCTGCTCCGTGTAGCCCAGGAACGTCGAGCCGCCGCCCATCGCCTTTTCGATGTCGTGGAAGATACGCACGTCCGTGTGGCCGGTCTTCTTCGAGCGCGCGTCGGCGCGAGCACGCTCCTTCTGCTCGGCCATGAGTGTGCGGAAGCCCTCCTCGTCGACGGACACGCCCTGCTCGGCGGCCATCTCGAGGGTCAGGTCGATCGGGAAGCCGTAGGTGTCGTGCAGCGAGAAGGCCGACTCGCCCGAAATCATGGGCGCGCCCTTCGACTCCTTCGCGGTGGCCACGGCGGCGTCCAGGATCGTGGTGCCGGTGCTCAGAGTGCGACGGAAGGCCTCTTCCTCCGCGTAGGCGACCTCAGAGATCGTCTTCCAGTTGGTCTCCAGCTCCGGGTACGAGGCCTTCATGGCGTCCTTGGACGCGGTCAGCAGCGTCGGCATGGTCGCCTCATCAACACCGAGCAGGCGCATGGAGCGGACCGCGCGACGGATCAGGCGGCGCAGCACGTAGCCGCGGCCGTCGTTGCCCGGGCGCACGCCGTCGCCGATAAGCATGAGGGAGGAACGCACGTGGTCGGCCACGACGCGCATGCGCACGTCGTCGTCGTAGGCGGCCCCGGCCTCGGGACCGGCGGCGCCCAGGCCGTAGCGCTTGCCGCTCATCTGCATCGCGGCGTCGATGACGGGGAAGACCTCGTCGATCTCGTACATGTTGGGCTTGTCCTGCATGACGAACGCCAGGCGCTCCAGGCCCGCGCCCGTATCAATGGCCTTCTTGTCCAGTTCGCCCAGCAGCGGATAGTCCTTGCCGACGCCCTCGCCGCGCATGTACTGGTCGAACACGAGGTTCCAGACCTCGAGGTATCGGTCGCCGCCCGGGTCCACCGCGCCACCCACGGCCTCGGGGCCGTAGGCGGGGCCACGGTCGTAGTGCCACTCCGCGCAGGGACCGGCGGGGCCGGGCTGGCCGGTGTCCCAGAAGTTCTCCACGCGCGGCAGGCGCACGATGTGCTTGGGGTCCATGCCGACCTGCTTGGTCAGCACGTTGAAGGCTTCCTCGTCCTGATCCCAGATCGTCACCCAGAAACGATCACCGTCGAGGCCGTACTTGCCCTCGTCGCGCGAACCCGTCAGCAGGTCCCACGCGAAGTTGATGGCACCTTCCTTGAAATAATCGCCGAACGAGAAGTTACCGTTCATCTGAAAGAACGTGCCGTGGCGTGTGGTCTTGCCAACGTTGTCAATGTCGTTCGTACGAATGCACTTCTGCACCGAAGCGGCCCGAGGCCACGGGGCAGGTTCAACGCCCATGATGTAGGGAATGAACGGAACCATGCCCGCGATCGTGAAAAGGATCGACGGCTCAGGGGAGACCAGAGAAACGGAAGGACAGATCTCATGACCCTGCTTCTCGAAGTAATCGAGCCAACGGGTGCGGATTTCAGACGTACGCATAGTGCCCCATGTTAGTCGGTACCCACCCGTTGAGGCACATCGGCACGCATATGCGAACTGTGGGATAAAGAAAACCGTGCCCCCGAGCAAGAAGCTCGGGGGCACGGAATTGACAAACGTCAGCGCGAGTAGTGCTCGACGACCATCTGCACGTCGACGGTCACG
>ERZ772909.1572-NODE-1572-length-12403-cov-9.638079_pt1 | contig 12403 bp, 9 predicted proteins | sample MGYA00511137_ERZ772909 | MGnify/ENA primary metagenome ERZ772909 (study PRJEB29015, sample SAMEA2738095) | human oral metagenome | biome: human oral; feature: human-associated habitat; material: saliva | place: China | collected 2270 ... | reverse complement strand
GCACTTGTTGAAACAGATTCGCTACTGCTTACGGATGCAGATGTGCTTGCACTTGTTGAAACAGACTGGCTTGTGCTTACTGATGCCGAAGTGCTCTCACTTACTGAGACAGATTGGCTAGAGCTTACTGAAACCGAAGCACTCTCGCTCGCTGAGACTGATTGACTTGCGCTCACTGACGCAGATGTGCTCGCACTTACTGAGACAGATTGGCTAGCACTTACTGAAGTTGAGGCGCTTTCGCTTGCTGAAACAGACTGGCTCGCGCTTACTGATGCTGAAGTGCTTGCACTTACTGAGACTGATTGGCTAGTACTTACGGATGCTGAGGTGCTCTCGCTTACTGAGACTGATTGACTCAAGCTTACGGATGCTGAAGCACTTGCACTTGTTGAAACAGATTCGCTACTGCTTACGGATGCAGATGTGCTTGCACTTGCTGAAACAGACTGACTAGAGCTTACTGATGCAGAGGCACTTGCACTTGCTGAGACTGACTGACTAGAGCTTACTGAAACCGAAGCACTTGCACTTGTTGAAACAGATTCGCTACTGCTTACGGATGCTGAAGCACTTGCGCTCACTGACGCAGATGTGCTCGCACTTGATGAGACTGACTGGCTCGCACTCACCGAGTTCGAAACACTATTGCTCGCTGAAAGAGAACGGCTGGCACTCAGCGAAACTGAGACACTCTTGCTCAAGGACACTGATTGGCTACCACTCAATGACGTTGAAGCGCTCTTACTCAATGAAACGGATTGACTGGCGCTCAATGAAGCGGTGCTCTGACTCACTGAGACAGACTGGCTACCGCTAACCGATCCAGAAATACTATTGCTCGCTGAAACCGAACGGCTGGCGCTCATCGATACCGATTGGCTATTGCGCAAGGAAGTAGACAAGCTCTGGCTAGCAGAAACTGAACGGCTGGCGCTCGTTGAAGCCGACGCACTCGCTGATGTACTAGCACTTACTGAGGCACTGGTTGAGGCAGACGCACTTGCTGACATTCTTGCAGAAACGGATGCTCTCGTTGAGGCAGATGCGCTCGCTGAAGTGCTGGCGCTTACCGATGCACTCGCTGATGCACTGGTTGACTGTCTTTGACTTAGACTAGTTGAAGCACTGCTACTCTTATACTCACTATCAGAAAGTTTTACAGTGAACGTATCCGTAGTCTTATCTTTATAGATAATGGTAACTGTTCCATTGTTACTAATAGTAAAGGAATCAATACGTTTTTCCTGCTTATTGTTTAGTTTCTCAACAGCCGCCAATATACGAGTTTTTTCTTGAGGTTTTAATTGAGAAACACTCTCTACCTGGAAGGTTTCAGTCGGTGCTACCCCTTCCATAATATCTGTCAGCCTACCTTGCACAATACGGACATTGCCCGGTGAATCATTTCCTGCACTATTACTATTACCAGCCTTATCCGTTGCTACTGCATTGCGTTGCCAACTATTTCTACCATTTTTATCATACTCTAGATTATCATTCAAATGAGCTCTTACAGTAATACGGGCTGGACTAGCAGTAGTCGCTGTGATATTCCCCGTTAAATGCTCTACAGTTCCCGTCCCATATTTATTATCTTCAAAGAAATTATTTTTAATTGGCGAACCATTTGCATCTGCATTTGAAACGATCTTAAATTCTGACAATTGCCCACTATTATCTGTAGCAGTGAAATTAATTTGAATATCATCTCCTGCGTACACAATATAATTGCCATTTACAGGGGTCAGGGCTTGACCATTACGAGTCACCGTCGCACTTGGAACTGGAACAGCATCCACATTAGCTGGGATAACATTTGTAGTATTATCACGGTAGGTAATGGTAATATTCCCATTTTCAGCTACCGAAATCGTTCCAGTTACGCCATCTTTCGTAAAATCACTACCAGATAAAAGCGACTGGTTTTTTTCTTTAAATTTTTCAAGTACTTGATTGCGTTCACTTACAGTCAAAGAAGATGGATTCTTAACAATAACGGTATCCCCACTAACTGGGTTGTTTCGTTCATTAAATCCCTTAATATGGAAATTCGTACGTGCTGTAGCAGTCTGACCATGAATATCTGTTACTGTATATTCCAGAACATAGGTACCAGGCTTATAGGGTTTCCAAGTTCTGTTTTCACGACCCACTGTCCCTATTATGTCAATGGTGTATGACCTTTGGGCACCTATTTGTCTCCCCGATTGATCATAGATATATAGATCTCCAAATACCCCTTTCTTGTTAGTTGGATAGTTCGGTGCATTTAAACCTGTAATAATAGCATTGGATGGGGAGCCCGTGATTTTAGCCATCCCTTGATCATCATTCAGCCTTATCTGAAAATTATTGACTGCTTCATCATTATAAATTGTGATAGTGGATGGCATAGAAATCGTAGGTGGTTTAGAGGCTGCACGTGAGTGTGCCCCTCTAGCAATTTCTGCCCCATTTCGTGCATCACGCACACCAGAATTAGCCGCCAACACAGCATTGACAATCGAATTACGCGCTGAAGTAGCTTTTTGCACTACTGTTGTTAAATCACTAGTTGGATCAGCGAGGGCTTTTTCAATTTCTGTTACTGCAGCATTGGCCTTAGCAAGAGCTGAATCCGTATTTGGTAAATCAACCGCTTTTGCTAGATAGTCACCTATTTCAGCTGAAAGATTGGTCAACTTCCTACGGTTTTCTTCTTGTTGTTTAGCAGTGACTTCTGAAGATGCTATTGCAACCGCAGCAGCTTCAATTAAGCTAGTTGTGACAGAAGTTGATTGAACTCCACTAACACTATTCTTACCAGTAATTTCAGTTATTTTTAATTCAGCAGAAGCACTGACAGACTCTTTTGGTGAAGTGGTCACGATCTTATCTACCGTTTGACTCTTCTCAGCTTGTTTGAGCGCATCCTTGCCTTGGGCTTGATTCTTATCAGCGATCACACCAGCGGCCAAGTTGTTGCTGGTTGCTAGGGCTTGGCTATTGCTCAAAGTAGTGCTAGCTAAACTTTGTCCTGCACTAGATGAAATAAAGCTGTCGGCAACATTGACCTTGATATCCAGCGATGCAGAAGTAGAAGCTGAGGCAGAGGTATCAGCTGATGCACTGGCTAAGGCTTTGTCCTGCTCTAAAGAACCTGCGTTGTTAACACTTTCTAGCTTAGCAGGTGCTTTGCTCTCGGATACCTTTGTAGCAGACTCAGCACTCACTGACTTACTAGTCAAGCTTGAATTGCTAGTCAAGACTGAACTACTAGCAGATACAGACTGGCTGACAGAAGCTGAGCTACTAGCCGAAACTGATTGACTGATTGATTGACTGACAGACTGGCTAGTCGAGAGGCTAAAAGACACTGACTCACTTGTAGAGATAGAAGTGCTGACTGATTGTTCAACCGAAATAGAAGCTGATTCAAAGGCTTGTTCTGCCTTTGCTTTTTGCATTTCTGCTTGCGCCTGAGCAATGATCGAATTGGTACTTGCTTCTGCTGCTTCTTCATTGTCCTTGACTTCAGCTGAAATGACAGCTTTATCTGTGTATTCAGATGTTTCATCCGCATAGACAGACTGCTCCTGAGTCACCATCAAGCCTGCCGCTCCAGCAGCTAATATTCCCCCTAAACCTGCAAGAGTGTTGAGGCTCAGATGATCGTGATCAAGCTCTTCTGTATCTGACAAGCTATTTGAGACAACTTCTCCCATTCCACCAATACGAAAGAGATCGAGTTGAGAATTTGAAGCTTTTACCCAATTTTTCCCAGACTTATAGAGCTTGTACCGCTTCTTTTCGTCAATAATCTCGAAATCCTTGTTATATTTCTTACTTCGAAACATCGTTTTCCTTTCCTTTTTCAACATGCCAGCCTTTGTTAATCTCATGACCATTAGCAAAGAAACCGACTTATTGCGTGCTATAGTTTATAAGCAAAAATACACACTTTTAACATTTTTATGCTAGGTGTCCTAATGCTCCAGATAGTATTTTAACAAAAATAAGACAAGAATTCAATCTATTGGAATATTTATTTATTGACAATAAGCTTGATAACTCAAGCTATCTTGAGTTATCTATATTAACCTAGAGATTTAAACTATAGATTATTATAAGAAATAACAATACGTAACTATTTATACAAAAAAAGTTAGACAGCCTGTCCGAGATACATGACCTCAGACCCGTCTAACTTTTTTATTATATGTTGTTATGAATTAGCCAGAAAGATGCTTAGTAATCCAAATCATCCGCATAACCAGCTCCATTTCCTACAAAGTAGCCTGTCTTACAGTTCATACTAAATAGATAAGTGCCGTCTGGCTTAAAGAGATTGTAGTAGCCATTTCCATTGATAATATTAACTTTTTCAAGGATAAACTGGTCTCCTGTGATATAACCACGCTCGCGAGACACCTTGAGGATTGTTTCCAAGACATCTGGATTGAAGGTCCAAGCAGGATTGTTCACATCATCAATCGCAGCTTGATTGTAAGGCACACGGCTAAGGTGGCGCTGGAGGTTAACTCCTGCACTTGGTAGTCCGATACCAGTTTCTGCATTTCTAATGCCGCTAGGATCACTAGGCGCAGGATTAACAGCTGGCGGCGTTGATGGTGCGGCTGGTGCTGTAGAAGGCGCTGACGGTTCCACTGTCGGACTAGGCGCTGGTGCTGGTAGCTGCTGACTACGTCCTTGAGCAATAGCCGCCTTCAAGACATCATCCAACTTGCTATTACCTGTCGATACATCTGGAAGATTAGCATTTTCTTTCACTTGGGCATCTGTCTTCAAGAGACCATCAACGATGGCACCCGTATTGAATTGTGAATTGACACTTTGGATAGCAGAAATTTGCTTAACAAGATCATCATACTTCTTTTTAGCAGCTGTATATTCTGAACTGCCAGTCAAGACATCCAACTTAGCCTTCAACTTGTCCAAATCACCAAATTTGTCATTTTTGATAGCTGTCTGGCTGTCGTCAGTAAAGAAGCTAGCATAAAGCTCTTCAAATTCTTTAGCAGCCTCTTTCTTAGCTTCGCTAGAGCTTGTAGATTTCTTTTTGCTAGAAGAAACTGTCGAGCTGGTGTTATCTGTCGACTTATGACCGCCTCGTCCCTGATAAAAATACAGGGTGGTTCCAGCAGCAAGCGCTACAAGTCCCAAAGCTGAATAAAGGAAGCCCTTCTTCTTGTAGAAAGGCGCTGACTCGTCCTCATCTTCGTCCTCGAATACTGTTGGAGCTGGTTTTGATACTGGCTTGGTTGCTGGGATGACTGGTGCTTCCGCTGCAACTGTTAGCGTTGGCTGTGCGGCCACTTTGTCCTCTTTATTTTCAACTTTAGCTGGTTCTACTGAAGGCAAGGCCACATTTGCAGGCTTTTCCTTCGCCTTAGCCTGACTCTGAAGCTGTTTGATTGTCTCCTGTATCAGAGCTTCTTTTTGTTGCGCCAGCTCTTCCATAATTCGCAACTTTTTGGTCTCAAATTTCCCTGCCTCGATTTCGTCCCGGTGCTGCTTGATGTATTTATCAAGGATGTTGTCTCCTTCTGTCACACCCGCTTCAACTTCCTCATTTTTTCGAGCAACCTGACCGACCGTCATCTCTTTAGCATCTTCTAAGTCAAGAATTGTTTCTTTTGGCTCTTGCTCTGTTGCCATCTTTTCTTCTTTACTCACAGTATGTCCTTTCTAATCCAGTTGTCTTTTGACCCTTTGGCCAAAATATTGATATAAATCAACTTTTAAAGTACCATTGTACAGTTTTCGTTTTTTGTCCGCCTGACTGCCATATTTGGCTTCAAAGGCCTCGTCGCTGGTCAGGATAAATTTACTCCAGGTCTTCAAGGGAGCAAAGGTTTCTCCCATTTCTTGATAGAGCTTGGTCACCGCATCATCGTCCAACAAACGCTCGCCATAAGGCGGATTGGAGATAATCACTCCATTGATTTTGTCCGTATGAAGATCTTGCAGCCGCATTTGCTTAAAGTGAATCTGGTCAGCCACGCCGGCTTCTTCCGCATTTTTCTTGGCAATCTCTACCAGACGAGCATCCAAGTCCGAACCTGAAATATCCAGTTGGATGTCTTGGTCAATCTGAGACAGAGCTTCTGCCCGAAGCTGACGCACCAAGTCCTTATCTACCCAATTCCAATCTTCAAAAGCAAAGGAACGGTTCAAACCTGGGGCCATCTTCATCGCAATCATAGCTGCTTCGATACAGAAGGTTCCTGATCCGCAAGTCGGGTCAATCAAGGGTTTGTCCGGATACCAATTTGACAAAAGTAAAATCGCGGCTGCCATATTTTCCTTGATTGGTGCTCCGCCCTTCTCAGTCCGATAACCACGTTTGAACAAACTAGAACCACTGGTATCAATCATGACTGTCACAAGATCTTTTAAAATGGAAACTTCAATCTTAAACTCTGCTCCATTTTCCTGCAGGGGAACCCCCTCTGGACGAGCATAATGCTTTTGCAGTTTTTTCACAACTGCTTTTTTTGAAATGGCTTGAACGCTGGGCTCATTATGCAATTTTGACTTGACACATTTAGCTTTAGAAATGGGAAATTTGGCGCCTAAAGGCAGATAATTTTCCCAGTCCAAAGCAAAGACGCCTTGAAAAAGTTCTTCAAATGTTTTAGCTGGAAAGGTGCCCACAACAATCTTGATCCGATCTGCCGAGCGCAGCCAGAGATTGGTTTGAATAATGGTTTTGACATCGCCACTAAAGCGGACACGACCATTTTCAACCTGACAATCTATACCCAAATCCCGAACTTCACGGCCGACCACGGCTTCCAGACCTGCCGCCGCTGTAGCAATTAAATTAAATTTTTCTTTCATTCTTTCTTACTCTATCACTATCCGCTGAGCCACGCCGTTAAAAACTGGCCTCAGCTAGAAAGCAGAATGTTCTTGCTCGGCTCCTCTTTTTGAGAAAAACCTTACTTTCCTATTTTGTCCCTTGCAGCAATCTTCTGTCTAAGGGGCTCTATATCTTAATCAAAAAGCTAGCATACGCTAGCTAACCTATGTGCAATTTTCTATAAGCCATGTTTTGTTCCAGAAATGACTAGGTACCATCTCCTTCGATAATCATCTGTCTACTGTTTCCAGTCAGAATGCTATGTTCGTTTCCACGCATTCCGTGCCCCGACCAAAGTTTGGGTTGCTAGCTTGAGGGGTTTACCGCGTTCCACTTCTTCTGTTTCCAGAAGAACTACGTCACTGTGGCACTTTCAGACCTATTCAGACCTATCTAAAGACTTAGCCTTTTCAGTCGCCGTAACGGATTGCTCCGTCCCTAGGCTTATTGTTTCGCCTAGCACAAACACTACCAGCATCACAGCCGGTGCTAGCATGGACTTTCCTCATGAAAATATCAAATCTTCACGCGATTATCCAAAAATTGCACTCTGCAAAATTATTGCTCTTCGTTATCCAGAATTTGCTTGCCAAAAACTTCCTTTTCCAAACGGCTTAAGCGTTTCAAAATATCGAAGTTAGTCGCTGTTCCCATCTGTGGCATCTCAATCGTTGGTTGAGCTGGCTGACTAGGAACCGAAGGAGTATCAGTCGCTTGATTAGATACTTGTTCTTTGAGAATATTAATCTCCTCACGCAACTCCTTTACCAAAGCTGCATAAGTTTCATAATCCTTGATCACATCATCCAAAAATTCATCCACTTCAGCTTTGCTATATCCTCGCACTTCGCGCTTAAAATCTTGATCAAAAATATCTTTTGCTGTATAAATAATACTCGCCATGCTCTCGCTCCAATCTAGTTTATCATATCCAATTATATACGAAAGCACCTATAAAAAGCAAGATTTATACCCTACTTTTCCGAAAAAATTTCTGCAACCTCATTCAGGTCATCAAATGTTAATTTTTTGATAAAATACTGTTCTTGATTTTTCATCTTCCTGTAAAGATACTTAAGGTTGGTCTCATTTTCCTCATCGTAAAATAGATAAGCTCCATCTGTATTTTGAAGCAGAAATTGGTTGTATTCACGAAACTGACTCGGACTTTGATAGCTAGGATAGGCATATTTAACGAAATCTACTTGTTTAAAATCCGCTAGTTTTGCCTGATTTCCTTCGTTCCAATTCTTTCCTTGATCTTCAAAAAGAAAAATCGTAGCAAGCTTAAAATTATAATCTTTTCTTAATTCCCGAGCAACTTCCAAAACCCAAGTTTCAAAACCTAGATTCCCCGTAAAGATGAGCCACTCCAATCCTTCATCCAGTAAGCGCTGTAAATCCCGTCTGACCACCTCTTTGATGATTTTGATTCGCATGTCTTTTTCATTCATAATGCCAAGTTCAAAAGCCTTGTAACCTACAATTAATAGACTTGTCATTTATTCTCCCTCAAATAATATTTTTATGATATAATAGAGTGATGTTATTGTACCAATAAGGAGTTTTATGGTCAACTACCCTCACAAGCTAAAAATAAAAAATAAATTAGCTCATCCAAGTTCAAAGACGGCTGTTAACTTTGCCAATCGTGGGATGTCTTTTGAGAAGATGATCAACGAATCCAACAACTACTACTTGAGTAGGGGGCTCGCTGTCATTCATAAGAAGCCAACACCCATTCAGATTGTCAAAGTGGACTATCCCCAACGCAGTCGCGCAAAGATTGTGGAAGCCTACTTTCGACAAGCATCCACGACTGATTATTCTGGTGTCTTTAAGGGACATTATATTGATTTTGAAGCCAAGGAAACACGGCAAAAAACAGCCATGCCCTTGAAAAATTTCCATCCACACCAGATTGAACATATGGAAGCTGTCCTTCAGCAAAAAGGAATCTGTTTTGTCTTACTTCATTTCTCCAGCTTGCGGGAGACCTATCTACTTCCGGCATCTTATTTGATTAGATTTTATAAGATGGATAAAGGCGGAAAATCCCTCCCTTTATCTTACATTCAAGAACATGGATTTTCAATTGAAACAAAGCAATTTCCAAGCATCCCTTACCTTGAAATTATCGAACAAAAACTACTAGGTGGTATCACAAATGAATAAACAAACCCTTTTGCAAGCTTTAAAATATCTTGCAACTGCCCTCTTATCTCTCTTTATCATTGGAGCTGTGACTGGCGCTCTTGTTTTTGCTTTTTATGCTGCCAAGGCTCCAACCCTCTCTGAGAAGGATCTTGTCGCAACTACCTCAAGTAAAATTTACGACAGCGATAATAATCTGATTGCTGACCTTGGTTCTGAAAAGCGGGTCAATACATCAACAGACCAGATTCCCACACAGCTGGTAGATGCTATCGTTGCGATTGAGGACCACCGCTTCTTTAATCACCGTGGGGTCGATTTTATTCGGATAGGCGGAGCCCTCCTGAGCAATCTTCGAGGAGGCGGACGTCAAGGGGGATCTACCTTAACCCAGCAGTTGATCAAGCTGACTTATTTCTCTACTTCCTCAGCAGATGCTACCCTTTCTCGGAAAATTCAGGAAGCATGGTTGGCGACCCAACTCGAGCGTAAGGCTACCAAGCAAGAGATTCTGACCTACTACGTCAACAAAGTCTACATGTCCAATGGGAATTATGGGATGCAGACAGCTTCCCAAAGTTACTATGGCAAAGATTTGAAAGATTTGACTCTTCCTCAGATCGCCCTGCTTGCAGGAATGCCTCAGGCTCCTAACCAATACGACCCTTACACAAATCCAGAAGCGGCCACTGAACGCCGTAATCTCGTATTATCTGAAATGTATGAACTCAAGTACATCTCCCCAGAACAATACGAACAAGCTATCAATACACCAGTCACAGACGGCTTACAAAGTCTGAAAAGCTCAGCTAGCTATCCTGCTTATATGGATAACTATTTGAAAGAAGTCATTGAGCAGGTGGAAGAAGAAACAGGCTACAATGTCCTCACGACTGGGATGGAAGTTTATACCAACGTTAATACCGAAGCCCAGAAGAAATTGTGGGATATCTACAATACTGAAGACTATGTTGCTTACCCAGACGATGAATTGCAAGTGGCATCAACCGTTATGGATGTTACCAACGGGAAAGTCATTGCTCAACTAGGTGCTCGCCATCAGTCTTCCAACGTTTCTTTTGGTACTAACCAAGCAGTCGAAACAAATCGCGACTGGGGTTCTACCATGAAACCAATCACTGACTATGCCCCAGCTTTAGAATACAATGTTTTCACTTCTACCGCTGCCTCAATCCAAGACGCTCCTTACTATTTCCCTGGAACATCTACTCCAGTCTATAACTGGGATAAACGCTATTTTGGCTGGATCACCATCCAATATGCCATCCAAGAATCTCGTAACGTCCCAGCCGTCAAATCGTTGGAAGAAGTCGGATTGGATAATTCCTTGAAATTCCTCAACGGTCTTGGCATCAATTATCCTGAAATGCACTATTCTAATGCCATTTCAAGTAATACAAGCAAGGCTGGCAACCAATACGGAGCAAGTAGTGAAAAGATGGCTGCTGCTTACGCTGCCTTTGCTAATGGCGGAACTTATTACAAACCACAATATGTCAACCGAGTTGTCTTTAGCGATGGAACAGAAAAAGTCTTTTCAAATGGTGGTTCAAAAGCCATGAAGGAAACGACAGCCTACATGATGACAGACATGATGAAGACCGTTCTTCAGTCTGGAACTGGTACAAATGCTGCCATTCCAGGTGTATATCAAGCAGGTAAAACTGGTACTTCCAACTATGCAGATGATGAGCTTGATAAGCTAACCAAACCTTACTACTATTCTAGTATTGTCACACCAGATGAGCTGTTTGTCGGCTACACACCACAATACTCTATGGCTGTTTGGACCGGTTATTCAAACCGCCTCACTCCTGTTCTAGACGATGGAGTTAAGGTGGCAACCGATGTTTATCGTTCTATGATGCACTATTTGACAGGCTACAGCAATGAAGACTGGACACCACCTAGCGGACTTTTCCGTAGCGGATCTTACCTTTATCTCAATGGTACTTCAACCTACAACCGCGCTTATACCCAGCAGTATTACAGCTCGACTTCTGAATCAAGTTCAGAATCTTCAAGTCAAAGCTCAAGCGAATCCAGCGAAGAAGACAGTACTAGCAACTCTAATTCCCAAACAAGTTCAACTAGTTCTGGAACAACCAACAGCACATCTAGTTCTAACCAAGGAGCTGAACATCGCTAAAGCAAAAAAGAGAGTGGGACAGAAATCGGTAATTCGTTAGAATTCGATTTCGTCGTCCCACCTCCGCACAGTTGAGTAGGGCTGTAAAAGCTGATGAAATCAGCCTAGTAGAGCCCACTCAACCACTGCGTCTTGCTCGACAATCCAAAGACAATTTAGAGGCTAGGACTTTGAACTGCACCCCAAAAGTTAGACAGAAAAAAATCTAACTTAGGCAGCCTGACGCTCAGCAGTCTAAAAGTAATCTGAGTTCACACATCTTATGATTAAATTAAAAGACGGTTCAAAAATGAGCCGTCTTTTTTCTATTATTCATTAAATATAAATAATCATAAATGAGAGAAATAACTTTCTTTTCATCGACACCCTGCCTAATAAATTACCAATATCTATCAAAGGCACTAAGAATATAGCTTAGGTCTTTGGATTGTTCTTTAATCTTCCCACCAACGACTAATTGATATTCAATTCCGCCAAGAAAACCACCTGAGCTTTCAATAACCTCAACCAATTCACCACGAACAACTTTTTGATTTAAACGAGTATTCATTTTGAACCTCTTTCTATTTGAATATTTTATGGCACAATACCACAATCTCGTGCTAATTCTTCTAATGTAAGTCCAGAATACCGTCGTAGGTTCGACAGTTCCTTCTCGATTTCCAGTCTTCCAGCTGAAGAATCAACTCTCCATTGTAAAATTGATTCCATACCTTGAATACCCGCTTCAATTGTCTCTAAAGTTTCTTGAAGCGATTCTCTTTCTTGAGTCAGACTGATGTATTGTTCACGGTCTGCCGAAGCCATTCGTCCACCCAGTTCGTTAATATCAGCCATTACTTCTAGGCGAATTCTTTTCGATTTCTCAAGAATTTTCATCGCTAATTCTTGTTTTTTAGTGTATTTATCAATGGCAGATTTTCTATTAAACCAGAAAATTCCACCAGCAATTGCAATTACCAATATGAAAAAAGCCATATTTTCTCCTTAATAAAACCTCTAAGTATTTGTAGCACATTAAAAATCGTATTTATTTTAATACGAAATACCTCCTTTTTTTATTTTCACTCAAAAAATCCCTGCTACAATAGGGTTTGAGTTTGTTTTAGTGAACGGTCGTCAACTAAAACAATGAAAAATCAAAAAATGCCAACCTGACAGAGCTTCTAAACCTTGTCAAATCAGCATTTTAAATATTTTTATTGATAACT